>Ga0209613_1001498_pt1 | contig 20266 bp, 12 predicted proteins | sample BioC13SIPDNA_2_FD_185747 | JGI IMG/M metagenome (GOLD analysis project Ga0209613, IMG submission 185747) | Anaerobic biogas reactor microbial communites from Washington, USA - Biogas_R2_A C13 SIP DNA (SPAdes) (version 2) | ecosystem: Engineered > Bioreactor > Anaerobic > Unclassified | place... | reverse complement strand
TCACCCCCTGAACTGCTACCGGAACGGAGATCAGAAGAGGCCACCGGTACTTCGCCCCCATGCCACCGAAGCAACAATCCACCGTTTACCCCGATTGTTTGTCCATCAATTACCTCCCTTGCGCTCACACGCGGTGGGGCGCCTCGAAACGGCGGCCGAAAGGCGCCAGCAACGGCCTCCGGAGGCGGTCGAGGTCGGCTTGGGATCAATGGCAGTGAAATCGTACTTGACCTAATACCCGGATCGCCCGTCGGCCTCTTGGACGGCGACGATGCTCGGGTCAGCACCACCCGCCAAAACCCCGTCGGTGGATGGGAAGGGAGAGAGTTGACTAGGCAGCAGGATTAGGGGCAGGGCGGCCAGCGTGGCAATCAACACGTTCTTTCTTGCCTTTCAAGGTTCAGGGTTTTGAGGCGGGAGCAGATCCGTATTCGGAGCGTATCGCGGTGTCCTTCCCACTGAATGCCCCGTTTCCGCCGGTACCGAGGTAGAGTAGCGAGGGATCATGGGGACTGATGCTCAAGCAGTGGACGCCGCGATGGCTCAGGCCGCTGTTCTCACGCTGCCACGTGAGGCCTCCATCGTGGCTTTTCAGCAACCCTGCCGCGGCGTAGGCGTCGTGATACGGATGGTCGTTCGTGCCCACGTACAAGATGCGACGATCGACAGAGCTAACCGCAACGGCCTGAATGAAGCGAAAGTCCAACAGACGGTTCCAATTCCGACCACCGTCGCGGCTGGCGAACAGGCCGCCTGGATAGCTTTTTCGAGTCGCATGGTCGTAGTGTTGCCGCGCGGTGACGTACAGACAGTCCATGTCTTGCGGGTCCGCGGCCAGTGATGTGATGTCGGCAAACATCCCCGCCTCGTGCAGACGTTTCCACGAACGGCCGCCGTCCCGCGTGGCGTAGATTCCCGCCCCCGTCTCCGACACGCCGCCGAGCGCGACGACGAGATGCTGCGGATCGGACGGGGCAATCAACAGCCCTCTCGGCTCTTTGACGGCGGCGACCGGCAAATCGCCATGAATCGGATGCCAGGACCGGCCGCCATCACGACTCTCGCAGATCCCCGACCCTTTGACGGTGGCCAGCAGACGTCGCTGCTTTGCCGGACTGCGAGCGTCGAGTACCAAGTGCCGAACTTGACCATCCGGCAGCCCCGTTTCGGGCGTCCCGACGATCTGCCACGTGCGACCACCGTCATCCGATCGACAGATGTCGCCCGCATTGTGAGACCACTGACCGGTTGCTGCCCAAACAGTGGACGGCTCCCCCGGATCGACCACGATCGTAAAACAGTTGCCGGAGTGCTTCATGCCCTGGAACGATCGCCTGAAGGACTGGCCACCGTCGTCGCTGACAAGCAGGCCGATATCGGCGTAGCAGAACCAGAGTCGCTCGCGCGCCGTGGGATCGGGCACGACGGTATTCAGGCACGTCACCTCCAACCCGTTTCCGGAGAATCGTTTTGGAAAAGGGGACAGGTCCAATTGGTGCGCAGCACCCTCCGGGCCGTTCCGGCAAATTGGACCTGTCCCCTTTTCCAAAACGCGGCAGTATCGCTGTTGCCAGGTCCCGCCTCCGTCATCGCTGGTGAAGACGTGGCCGCTGGTGCCGAAGGCGATTCGACCCGGACGGACGGGCGATACCGAGAGGCACTCGACGGCCGGTCCCCAGAAATTGATCCAGCCGTAGTCCATATTCGGCTCGTCTTGTCGGCCATGCCGGGTCGTGAGCGTCCAACGCCGGCCGCCGTCGACCGACTTGTATACGCCTGCGGTCAGCCAAGACTGGCTGCCGGCGTAGACCACGTTGGGGTCGCGAGGATCGACGGCCAGTTCCTTGATTTGGGAGGTCATGTACGGCGATTGGCTGCTGCCGCCGACTCGGCGCGGCATGCCTTCCCCGTTGACGGGGCGCCAGGTCTTGCCGGCGTCATCGCTCCGGCAAACGCCCCCATCGAACGGTTGATTATCCCTTGCCGTCGTCTGGAGTGAGGCGTAGACGGTGTCCGGAGAGGATGGAGCAAAGGCCAACTCTTCGACGTTCGCCTGGGGCAGGCCCTCGTTCGAGGGCGTCCACGTCTGACCGGCGTCATGGCTGCGGAAGATGCCGCGTTGGGTCGCAACCAAAATGGTCTGACTGTCGCCCGGCTTCAGCTCGATGTCGCGCACGATGGCATCGGCCGCCAACTGGCCCGCGGAGATCAGTCGCCACGTCAGGCCCGTATCGTCGGAGCAGTAGAAGGCTCCCGCGCCTTCCTTGTTCCAGCGGGGACGGCCGATGCCCGCGTAGACTCGGCTGGGTCGCTGTGGGTCAAACGCGATCGCCCCGATGGGCGCCGAGAAGGCGAATTGTTGCACCGGTGGAAAGCCCTCGCGAATCCACTGCCAGGTGCGGCCCTGGTCCGCGCTGCGATGGATGCCACTCTCCGTGCCCGCCAGGATGATTCGATGATCGCGGGGATGCACGGCCAGTGCCTCAAAGAAGAAGTCCACCAGACCCGCGTTGCGAATCTCGTAGTGCTGGCCGGCATTGGCAGAGAAGTAGTACCCGCCCACATCGCCACCGACATGGAGCGTATCGGCGTCAGTCGGGTCCCAGGTAATCGACTGAATCCAGCCGCCGCCTCCGGGGCCCACTGAGCGCCAAGTGATGTCCTTCCCATCGGGAGCAGATTTCGCATTCGGTGTCGCGGATGTCTGTCCGATCGTGATCAGCAAAACGACGGTAGGCCATGTCATGGGACACCCTTGTGGCAGCTGGTGCGGGACGGACGGCGATTTGGACGGTCAACGTGTTCCCTCCGGAAGCAGCGGTCCGCCAGTGCGGATGTGTTCGTCGAACTTCCGAATCTCGGCGGCCAGCTCGGCGCTTCGTTTCAACGTGAAGCTGGGCGCGTAAACCTCGCAGTAGGTGGCACGGTTTTCGTAGAGCTTCCGAAACAGCTCAGGCCACGCGTAATCGCCGGGTTGGATGGCTTGCTGGCCCCGGCAGATCGGCTTCTGCCAGACCCGATCAAAGGCTGCCTCGACTTGCGGGCTTGGCGCGCCCCAATCACCGTTGGGTCCCCAGCCGTTGGCTTGGCAGAAGAAAAGCGGGTTGCGCTGGCCGATCTCTCCGACAACATGATCAGCCAGCGAGACAGCCGCGTCGGTCAATGGTCCGTAACCCGAAAACGGAAACTCGATAGCCAAGTCTTTCCCGGCGTGCTTCAGGCCGATATTCAGGAGACGTTCATGCGCCCGCAGCCAGTTGGCGTAGCTGTACCCAGCCTGGGAACGGACCTCCTTTCCGTGATTCAACTCGGCCCAGTCCTGACCGTACCAAGCCAGATGCAGGAGTCTCACCTCCCGGCTGCGGCACCAGGCGGCTAAGCGGGCGAAGTAGGCCTCGTACTCGGCTTCAAACACCGTGTTGGGCGAACCGTCCGCCAAGAACGGCACGGGAACCCTTTCGTTCCCGCTCCGGCCGCCAAGGTAGAAGCGGCACCCTTTGGCAAAGACGCGATCGGGCGTATGCCGTCCGGCCATGAACCGGATTGAATAGGCCACGCCATGATCGTGGGCGATCTTGAGTCCGGCTTCGATCAGCGAGAAGTCTGCGTCGGCCGCCTTCCAGGGGAACCGCAAGCAGAAACCGCGGATGCGCGGAGTATCGAGCGCCGAGGCGAGACTCCTTCGCAACTCCCTCTGCAGTTCACCCGGACTGGCAGCCTGCTGGAGAACCCACGTCCCCGCGATGGATTCCGGAAGGCTGGTGACTGCCGCCATGAGCGATTGACAGGAAAGGCCGACCGCAGCGACCACCGCAAGGATCTGCAATCGGAGCACGTCCAACATGTCACGGCCTCATGGTTTGACCGGCCCTACGTATCCCGTGGACAACACGACGTCATCGTACCAGACGGTGTTGTCTTTCGCTGCCTGATGGACGTACATGCCGATGTCGAATCGCTTCAGTTTCACGTCGGCGGACGTTCGCCAGCGGAAACCCTTGTAGTGGATGTACCGCTTGCCGTCGATCCACGCGGCCAGTTCGCCGTTGGAAATCCAGGGGGATCATCTGGAGCGTCTGCGGGGCTTGCTGGGGGAAATTGGCTACCGCGTGCGTGGCTGAAAGAAAACGCCCCGCTTACGTGCCCGAGCCGGACACCACCGCCGCAATCCGTGACCTGATCTCCTCGTACAACTCCACAGGCAAGGGGCCGCAAGCCGCGGCGGCGAGGTTCTCCGCCAGGTGGTCCGGGTTGCAGGTGCCGACGATCGTCGTGTGGCAGTGCGGGTGGGAGAGCGTGTACCGCAGGACCAGCTCAGCACGTTTCATCCCGTCAGGCAGTATTTGATCGAGTTTCGCTCGCGTCCAGATGTCGTTCAGCGCCGGTCGCTGGATCTCGGCCTCGGGGCCGCCGTGAGCGATGCCACCCCGAATGATGATCCCGGCCCCGGTTTCTGCGGCCCTCCTGATCCACTCGTGATGTTCGGGGGCCAGGCAGGAATACGGGATTTGGAACGTGTCGAACACGCCCAGGTCGATCAGGCCAGGCAGGTGCGGCAGGGAACTGGAAACGCCGAGGAACCGGATGACGCCTTGCTCGCGAAGGCCCCTCAGCAAGTCGATCAGACCCTGGCGCTGGAGCGTTTCGGCATCGCCGCCGTGGAATTGCAGGACATCGACGTAATCCGTCCTGAGCCGCTGGAGGCTGGTCTCGATATTTCGCTGGATGACGTCCCCCGTCCACACGTGCCGGACCTCCAGATGATCCTCGTGCTGGATGGGAGCGCACCCGCACTTGGTCGCCAGGTAGAACTCGGCTCGCCGCGAGCCGAGGTACCGGCCGATCCGCTCCTCGCTCACGCCGTAGTCGGGTGCGGTGTCCACGAAGTTGATGCCGGCATCGAGCACCGCGTTCAGGAAACGGTCGGCGTCTTCGTCGCTGACGACTCGTACGCCCCAAGTCCGTGGGCCACGGAGTCCCATGCTGCCATAGCCGAGCTGGGTCACTTTGAGCCCCGTGCGGCCGAGTGTCTTCGTGATCATGTACGTGCTTTCCAAATGATGGGCGTCGGCTGTCAAAGAAACGTGCCGCCGTTTGCGCATCAGCGGGTCAGAATGATTGGTCGTGAGGTGCCTGGGGATGTCTTCGAGTACCACCGGGAGTGCCAGAGTTTGTCCAAGGTTCGCAGGTCGTAGAACTGGATACCCGGCGGGCCGAGTGCCGGGTTGTCGATGATCCAGCGTTGCGTCGCCGTGTCATAGCCCACGACGACAACCGTATGGCCCGTGGGCGAGCGGCCGGGGCGATCCTCCGTGATGTCCAGCAGGATCGGATGCCCGCCGTCAAGCCACTCCTTCATTCGTGTCTGCCCCTCGCGGAGACCAGCTTCGTCGTAGGCGAAGGTCACCAGTTCCCAGCGGCATCCCAGCTTGGCGGCGGCGGAAATGATGTCCATCCAGTCGGTGCCTTCGCCCAGCGGACTGCCGCAGAGTTTCTTCACCTCATACTGATCGGCGGTCTGGCCATGAAACGCAGTTGCCATCGTGGCCGCGGCCACGCCGCAGAGGTTCCAGCCCTGGGAGACGTGCGGGACCTGGAGGCAGGCAAACTGGCCGGGGACAGGAGGTTTCTTACGCAGGTCGAGCCATTTCATCGCGTCCGCGGCGTGCCTGTCGCCCGAGCGAGCCGCCTTGGCGAACCAGGTGCGCGCCTGATCATCGCTTTGAGCCACTCTACGTCCGAGACAGTACATCGTCCCCAGCGCTAGTTGGGCGCTGACGTGGTCCTGGTCTGCTGCCGCACGGAACCACTGACAGGCCGCGGCGGCGTCGGCCGGAACACCCGTGCCTTGGAGATATGCCAGCCCCAGGCGATACCGCGCCTCGCGGTGCCCGCCATCCGCAGCCCGGCGGTACCAGCGTGCGGCCTTAGCGTTGTCGTATCTGCCCCAGGATGTCTCCGCGTACATCCGCCCCAGGTTCCACTGACCTTGGGCGTGCCCGCCATTGGCTGAATCACGATAGTACCGGGCGGCCTCCGCGAGATCCGCAGTCGTTCCCAACCCGTGCTCGTACATCCAGCCGAGATTATCGAAGGCCGCCGCGTCCTTTTTTTCGGCGGCCTTGCGGAACCATGCCAACGCTTGAGCGTCGTCCCGAGCGACTCCCCTGCCGTCCCGGTAGGCGATGCCCAGACTGACCTGAGCGTCGGGTTCGCCGCTGGTCGCGCGGTTTTTCAAGGCTGCCAAGTCCTCGGCCGATACCGCGGCGAGTGCCAGACCAGCCAACAGCATCACGGAGGCGATCCGGCCAACCCAATAGCGTTGCAGCCGGCCAGCGTTGCCGATCTTGTTCGGCTCGTTCAGGGTGGTCAGCGAATAGTTGCCGGCGCGGGGCATGGCTTCACTCAGGGGTGCATCAAGATATTGTTCAGTTCCGAGCTATTGTACCAAGGCAAGTCCTGCGGTGGGCGTGACCGCCTGCACCAGGGCGTCACCATCGTGCCGAGGCGGCTACCTCAGTTCCTCGGTGCAGAGCGGAACCGTTGCCGCCACCTGAAACGCGTCGTCGGGTGGCTCGCGTCTCCAGATCAGGTAAATGCCGGACACGACGAACCGTACCGGCTGCCAGGCAGCCTGGAGTTCTGCGACCAGCCTGCGCATCTCGGCGTTGCTCTGGACCTGCCCGACGCTTAGATGCGGTTGGCCGATCCTGTGGATGCCCAGCTTTTCGAATACCTGGCCCGTGACCTTGCCGACGCCCCACAACCGGCCCACCGGGAGCGGATCGAGGAACTCCTGTACCCGGTCGGGTTCGACGATCACGAATCCGTCCGGCTTTTTCAGGTCACTGGCGATCTTGGCCAGGAACTTGTTAGGGGCCACGCCGACCGAGGCGACCAAACGTAGACGCTCGCGAATTTCCTGCTTGATCATCCGGCCGATGGTCTCGGCCGGGCCGAACAGCCGCTCACAGCCGGTCACGTCCAGGAAGGCTTCGTCCAGCGACAGCGGCTCGACCAGCGGAGTGTACTTCTCGAAGATGCCACGAATCTGGTCTGACACCTCGGCGTAGTAGTCCATCCGTGGCCGCAGGAAGATGCCCCGGGGGCAGAGCCGGTGGGCAGTGACGGCGGGCATGGCACTGTGAACACCAAACTTGCGGGCTACATAGTTGGCCGCCGCCACGACACCGCGGCCTTCGGGCGTACCGCCCGCGATCACGGGTTTGCCGACCAGTTCCGGCCGATCCCGCTCCTCGAAGCAGGCGTAGAAGGCGTCCATGTCTACGTGGAGGATCATAAGCTATGACCAACGCCCCTATCGCGAATGTACTCACGAGGCACCGCGTCCGTCAGCCAGACGCAGTTCTCGGACTGGTAGAACGTGTGCCCGTCGCGGAACATGCGGCCTGCTTCGATCACCAGGACGACCGGCCGGCCGCGGCGCTGGCCGACTTTCGTCGCCGTCTCCACGTCCGGCGACAAGTGGACGTGGTGCCGATTCCCCTTGGTCAGTCCCTCTCATGGCACGTTCGTAGTCGTCCAGGAGTTCCTGGAGCGTGATTTCATCGGGCAATTGGACGGGGGGCGTCCAGCTTGCCGTCGGAAACCAGGAACAGGAAGACGTCGCCGGACGGCGGGAGCGTTTTCACGCCCCGCCGCACAAGCTGCATGTTGTCTTCGATACAACCGAGGAGGCCCTGGGCTTCCTTCGCGTTCTTGGTCTGGAGCGACCGCTTGAACCGCTTGCCGCCGAAGCGGAAGTGGACGTGCCAGTTGCCGGAAGGGTCTTCGAGCAGGGACGCCATGGAACGGAACCTGATGCACTGTGGATGCCATGCAAGCGAAGCAGTGTCACTGATTTGTCACTGATTCGGCTCCGATCCATGATATCGACATATCGACAAAAAAAGAACTTACAACACACAGGCCGTAAGTCCTTATTGGAAAATGCTTTGCAAGTGCGGCCGAGAGGACTTGAACCTCCACGGGGTGTTAAGCCCCACTAGGTCCTGAGCCTAGCGCGTCTGCCAATTCCGCCACGGCCGCGACAGGGAGCCGGTTGTTGGCTTCATTCAAACCGGCTGCCCATGACTGGCATAAGTTATAGGCGAAGAGAACACTCAAACACAAGGGGTCAACAGGCAAGTTTGGAATCGTTGCTTGCCCGGGGATTTCTGGGTGATATCCCGCCGCAGAAGCCCGGCTCGTTGCAGGAATCGGGCTTCTCTTCAGCCTCAGAGTCTCCATCGGATATCGAATCGGATTGCGTCAGTCCCGCTCACCGCCGTTTCCAGCAGATCGAAATCCGCACGCACCGAAAGCCTCGCCAAATGGCCAAATCGATGGGTTTTTCATTATTGGAACTTCTGCTTGCGAGAATACGTTTTGAATCCGTTTCCGGCTGCCAAGTGCCGGGACTGACAGCCAGTTTCATTGTTCGGACAGATTCTGGCCCTCAGTACGGTTGAGCCCTGGGCAAACCGCTGTATTATAAGCGGCTTACGGATTTCTCGAAATTTCCGTGCCGGGGCTTTGGTCAGGCACGGAGGTGACGATCCCGGAGCACTCCCACAATCCGCCGGACGGTTGTTATTACGGTTGATCGATCGACGGCGTCCGGCCGCTCCCAGTGGATCTGATGCGACAGGGAACGAGCCAATCCAACAGCTTCCGGGGGCTTCGACGTGAAGTCCGCCGCCCGTCTGCGGTAGTCGCACTGCCGCAGGCAGAGTGAATTATGAACCTCGTAACGTCCGATTTGAGGAGAAGCACGTGAGCGAGCGTAAATGGGTAACGGTCGATGGTAACGAAGCGGCGGCCTACGTCGCCCACAAGTCGAGCGAGGTGATCGCGATCTATCCGATCACGCCCTCGTCGCCGATGGGCGAGTGGTCCGACGAATGGTCCTCGCAGGGCCGCAAGAATGTGTTCGGCGTGGTGCCGGACGTAGTCGAGCTGCAGAGCGAAGGCGGGGCGTCGGCCTCGTGTCACGGAGCGGTCCAGGCAGGCGCGCTGACGACCACCTTTACGGCCTCGCAGGGCCTGTTGCTGATGGTTCCCAACATGTTCAAGATCGCGGGCGAACTGTCGCCCACGGTGTTCCACATCGCGGCCCGCGCGCTGGCCACCCACGCGCTGTCGATCTTCGGCGATCACAACGACGTGATGTCGGTGCGGAGCACGGGCTGGGCCATGTTGGCGGCCAACTCGGTGGGCGAGGCGCAGGACATGGCGATGATCGCCCATTCGGCCACGCTGAAATCGCGGGTTCCCTTCCTGCACTTCTTCGACGGCTTCCGCACGTCGCACGAGGTCAACCGGATCGAATTGCTGAGCGACGACGACATCCGGGCGATGCTGGACGAGGATCTGATCCGGGCGCACCGCGAGCGGTCGATGAATCCGGACAAGCCGGTGCTGCGGGGCACGGCGCAGAACCCGGACGTGTTCTTCCAGGCGCGCGAAGCCTGCAACCCGTTCTACAACGCCACGCCGGCGATCGTCCAGGAGACGATGGACCGCTTTGCCAAGCTAGTCGGCCGGCAGTACCACTTGTTCGACTATGTCGGGGCTCCCGACGCCGACCGCATCGTGGTGCTGATGGGTTCCGGCGTGGGCGCCGCGGAAGAAGCGGTGTTGAAGCTGAACAAGATGGGCGAGAAGGTCGGCGTGCTGAAGGTCCGGCTGTACCGGCCGTTTGACATCCAGGCCTGTCTGGCGGCCATCCCGACGACGGTCAAGGGCATCGCCGTGCTGGACCGCACCAAGGAACCGGGTTCGGCGGGGGAACCGTTGTATCAGGATATTCTGACGGCCCTGATGGAAGGTTGGGCGGAGCGAGCGGGCGCCGGGGCACCGCTGCCGCGGGTGATCGGCGGGCGGTACGGATTGTCCTCCAAGGAATTCACGCCGGCCATGGCCAAAGCGGCGTTGGACGAGTTGAACGCCGCTCAGCCCAAGAACCACTTTACGGTGGGGATCGTTGACGACGTTACATACACCAGTCTGAAATACGATCCCGATTTCCACACCGACGAGCCCGACGTGCGGTGTGCGCTGTTCTATGGCCTGGGGGCTGACGGCACGGTGGGGGCCAACAAGAACTCGGTCAAGATCATCGGCGAGAACACGGACCTGTTCGCCCAGGGCTACTTCGTGTACGACTCGAAGAAGGCCGGGGCGCTTACCGTGTCCCACCTGCGGTTCAGTCCGCGGATGATCGATTCGGCGTACCTGATCGAGCGGGCCAGTTTCGTGGCCTGCCATCAGTTCGTGTTCCTGGAACGGGTCGACGTGCTGGACAAGGCCGAGGTCGGGGCTACGTTCCTGCTGAACAGTCCTTTTGGCCCGGACGAGGTCTGGAATCATCTGCCGCAGGAAGTCCAGGAGACGATCATCAACAAGAAGTTGAAGTTCTACGTGATCGACGGTTACGGGGTGGCCAAGGCGGCCGGCATGGGCGGACGCGTGAACACCGTCATGCAGACGTGTTTCTTCGCTCTGGCCAACGTCCTGCCCCGCGAAGAGGCCATCGAGCAGATCAAGAAGGCCATCAAGAAGACCTACGGCAAGCGCGGCGAGGCGGTGGTCCAGAAGAACTTTGCCGCCGTCGACGCGTCGATCGAGCACTTGCACGAAGTGAAGGTCCCGGACAGGGTGACCAGCACGTTCAAGCGGTTGCCGCCGGTCTGGGGCGACGTGCCCGATTTCGTCCAGCGTGTGACCGGCATGATCATCGCCGGCAAGGGCGATCTGTTGCCCGTCAGCGCGTTTCCCCCGGACGGTACGTTCCCGACGGGAACCGCCAGATTCGAGAAACGCAGCATCGCCTTGGAAATCCCGATCTGGGACCCGAAGGTCTGCATCCAGTGCGGCCTGTGCGCGCTAGTCTGCCCACACGCGGCGATCCGCACCAAGGCCTATCCCAAGGAGTCGCTCAACGGCCGCCCCGCCGCGTTCCGAACGATGGACTACAAGGGCAAGGAACTGGAAAATCACTTGTTTACCATCCAGGTCGCCCCCGACGACTGTACGGGCTGCGGCGTGTGCGTGGACGTCTGCCCGGCCAAGAACAAGGAGGAGGTCAAGCGCAAGGCGATCAACATGGAGCCCAAGCTGGACCACCTGGAGCCCGAACGCGAGAGCTTCGATTACTTCCTGAAGATCCCGGACCTGGACCGCAGCCTGGCCAAGGCCAACACGGTCAAGGGCTCGCAGTTGCTGCTGCCGTTGTTTGAGTACTCGGGCGCGTGTGCGGGCTGCGGCGAGACGCCGTACGTGAAGCTCATGACGCAGTTGTTTGGCGACCGGCTGATCGTGGGTAATGCCACGGGCTGCTCGTCGATCTACGGCGGCAACCTGCCCACGACGCCCTACACGGTCAACGCGGAAGGTTACGGCCCGACGTGGTCCAACTCGCTGTTTGAGGACAGCGCCGAGTTCGGGCTGGGGTTCCGGCTGGCGTTTGACGAGAAGCAAGAACTGGCCATCAATCTGTGCCAGCAGTTGGCCTCTCAGATCGGCGACGATTTGGTTGGCGAGTTGATTGACAACGCGCCCCAGCAATTCACGGAAGCCGAGATCCGCGACCAGCGTCTCCGCATCAAGGAATTGCTGAACCGGCTGGCCGGGATCGACTCGGCCGAAGCCCGCCTGTTGGCCAGCGTGGCCGAATCGCTGACCCGCCGCAGCGTGTGGGCTCTGGGCGGCGATGGTTGGGCCTACGACATCGGTTTCGGCGGCCTGGACCACGTCCTGGCTTCCGGCCGCGACGTGAACGTGCTGGTCCTGGACACGGGGACCTACTCGAACACCGGCGGGCAGGCGTCCAAAGCGACGCCGCGGGCGGCGGTGGCCCGGTTCGCGGCGGGCGGCAAGCCGAACCGCAAGAAGGACTTGGGCATGATCGCCGCCTCCTACGGCAACGTGTACGTCGCCCAGGTCGCAATCGGAGCCAATCCGGCCCAGACGCTGAAGGCCTTTCTGGAGGCCGAGTCGTACCGCGGGCCGTCGCTGATCCTGGCGTACTGCCACTGCATCGCGCAAGGCGTCGAAATGTCCACGGCGATGAGCCATCAGAAGGACGTGGTGCGTTCCGGCTTCTGGCCGTTGTACCGATATGATCCGCGTTTGTCTCACGACGGCGGGCGCCCGTTCCAGCTGGACAGCCGCAAGCCGAACATGTCGTTCAAGGAACTGGCCGCCACCGAAGGACGCTTTGCCATGCTCGCCCGGAGCAATCCGCCGGCGGCCGAGAAGCTGTTCGCGTTGGCGCAGCGGGACATCGACGACCAGTGGCACTATTACGAGCAGATGGCGGGCGTCGTACGTGAGGTCGCGGAACAAGCTGGCAAGAAGGAAGAAGGAGCACAATCGTGAGCGTTGATCTAACCACCACTTACCTGGGTTTGAAACTGAAGAATCCGCTGGTCGCGTCGGCCAGCCCGCTGACCGGCAAGCTTGATTCCCTGCGGCAGTTGGAGGAGGCCGGAGCCTCCGCCGCCGTCTGGCCGTCGCTGTTCGAGGAACAGATCGAGCACGAGGCGATGGAGGTCGCCCGGCTGTACGATCAGGGCACGGGTTCGTTCTCCGAAGCCGACGGCTTCCTGCCGGAGTTGGACGAATACCGCATCGGGCCGGAAGCCTACCTGAAGCAGATGGAAGAGGCCAAGAAGCAGCTCTCCATTCCGCTGATCGGCAGCTTGAACGGGGCCTCCAAAGGCGGCTGGGTGCGGTACGCCAAGATGATCCAGGACGCCGGCGCCGACGCGCTGGAGCTGAACATCTACTTCATTCCGACCGACCCCAAGATGGGCGGCCCGGACGTCGAAAAGCAGTACCTGGAACTCGTCGCGGCCGTCAAGGAATCGATTTCGATCCCGTTGGCGGTTAAGATGGGGCCGTACTTCAGCGGCTTGCCGAGCTTCGCCGCCCGGCTGATCGAGGCCGGCGCGGCCGGCCTGGTCCTGTTCAATCGCTTCCTGGAACCCGACGTGGACCTGGAGGCGTTGGAGTTTCGGCCCAGCCTGCAGCTGAGCACCCGCAGCGAACTGCGGCTGCCGCTGCGTTGGATCGCCATCCTTCGCGATCACGTGAACGCTTCGCTGGCCGCCACCAGCGGCGTGCATTTCACGGAGGACGTGATCAAGTCCCTGCTGGTCGGCGCCGACTGCGTCATGATGGCCTCCGTCCTGCTGCAGCGCGGCCCCGGCTACCTCAAGCAGATGCTGCAGGAATTGCAGAGCTGGCTGGAGGAGAAGGAGTACGAATCCGTGGAGCAGTTGAAAGGCAGCATGAGCCGCATTCGCTGCTCCGACCCCAGCGAGTTGGAACGCGCCAACTATATGAAGGCGCTGATCTCGTACACCGACAAGGTGTAGTCTGAGCAATCTCGTGCCGCGGTACACGCACCAGCCGCTCGGCTTCGTCGAAAAGCCGGGCGGCTGGTTTTGATGAGTCCGCGACCGGTTCGCGACCCCAAGTCCCCCCGTTTCCTGATCGCGGCCTGGGGCTCAATCGCGACCTGTCGGCGTTACTGCCTGATTTCTGTGACGGCCCGCATCGCCAGCGATTGGTCGGTCACGATCAGCGGATAATCCGCCAGGGGAGCTTGCTCGATCTGCCAGCCGCTGGCGGCGCGGGTCGCGTGCGGCAACCGGTAGACTTCCGCCGTTAGGGGGTCCACCAGCACCGGTTTGTCCAACACAGCTCCGCGCGCCGTGGGCAGCGTCAGGCGGACGGGCCGCGGCGGGGGCGGGTCGGCAGTCAACGGCGCCGGCAGCCAGTAGGCATACAGCGGGCGGCCTCGACGGAGGAAAGTCGCTTTCCACAGCGCGGCCTGGTCCAGCGGTTCGCCCGGCGCGGCGGTCACCTCCAGCGGCAACTCGGCCCAGCGCGTCTGAGCGTCGAACAGCGCGCACAGGCACTGGTACGCAAAGTACGCCGGCTTGGGCGTATAATCGCTGCGCCGCACCAGGCCCTTGGAGTTCAGCCTGCCGTCGGGCGTCCCGTCCTCGTTGGGATACAGCATATCGCAAGCGTGAAAGTACGAGGTCATGTCGATTTGCAAGTGCAGATCGCACAGCGTCCGCCGCACAACCCAGTGCGCCTGACGCTGTTCGTCCCAGTCGGCCGTCGCCAAAGCGCCGGCGCCCCCGGATTGCGACGGGCAACCGCTCTCGCCTTGCCACAGCGGCTGCCGCAGACGGTGCTCCGCCAGGATCTCGCGGCAAGCGGCGATCGAGGCTGCGTACTTCTCCTCGGGCGAGGTCCGGTACCAGTGGTACGAGACAATGTCCACCAATTCGCCCAAGCCGTGCTCGAAGCAGGCCTTGAAGTACGCCAGGCCCCACACGGCCGGGCCGATGATCGCCGCTCCGGGCACGGCCTGACGGACGACCGGTGCCGTGCGCCGCACGAACTGGATGTACTCGGCGGGATCCGCCGGACGCGGCTTCCAGAAGTTTTTGTGGTTCGGTTCGTTCCAAATCTCCCAGTGCTTGACCCGGTCGCCGAAATGCTCGCCCAGGGCTTGCACGAAGCGGAGCCAGCCCCGCAGGGCCTCGTCGTTCCACAGCGGCACCCAGCCCACCGCAAAATCGTTCGTCGCCTCGGGCGTGTACAGTCGGTTGCCGTAACCCAAGTTGAACCAGGGCTGGATCCCAGCCATCCGCAGACGATCGACTACGGCGTCCAGCCAGGCAAAATCGTATTGTCCTTTGGCGGGTTCGCAACGGCACCAGCCGGTCTGGACCCGTGCCCACTTGGCGCCCAACCGAGCCAGGTGCGGATATGTCCGCTCCGGGTCGAACATCTTTCGGTCGAGCGTTTCGAGACCCACGCCCAGCGGCGAGGCGGCGATCTGGGCAGCCGGCTGCGGACGCACCTTGCCGATCAACTCCAGCGGACGCTCCGGCGCCGTCGCCGCGGCAAAGCACCGTCCTGCCCCGCCGGCTGCCAAGGCCGCCGAATGTTGCAGAAATGACCGTCGCGTCATGTTCGTCATCGGTTCACTCCCCGGTTATTTTGCGGCCGGCACCAAGGGCAGCGCGATATGCGACGGATGCGCGGCGTCGTGATAGATCGTGTTCGTGGCCGTGATCGTGCGGCGATGGTCGTTCGGCGGTTCGCCCGTGTTCGGATTCACGTCGAACCGCGGGAAGTTGCTGCTGGAGATGTCCACCCGGATGCGATGTCCTTTCTTGAACACGTTGCAGCACGGATCGAGCTTGATGCGAAATTCATAAACCTGGCCGGGAGTCATCATCTTTTCCGCCTTGTCGGACTCGCGGTAGCGGGCGCGGATGATCCCGTCGCCCATGATCAGGTCGAACCCGGCGGGGAAATCCGGCTTAGCGGGGTAGACGTCGATTAGCTTGGCGGTAAAGTCCGTGTCGACGGCCGACGAGGAAGCCCACAGCTGGACGTGGATCGGACCGATGATCTCCGTGTCCTGCTCCAGGGGCGGCGTCATGAAGACGAGCACGTCGTTGCGGGCTGACAGCGGAATCGGCCGCGGCCAGGTCCAAGTGTGCTCCCCGCCCCACTGGTTCCAGGCCCCGTCGGTCATGATCTGCCGCGCGCAGCACGTGCATCCGCCGATGGTCGGCACCGGGTTCCGGGGATCGAAGTCATAGGCGGTTGAGCAAGCTTGTTGCGCCGGCGCGGCCGTGTCCAGGCTGCCGTCACCGTGCAGGTAGTACTTCGTCGGCCGGGCTTCCGGCAACGGATAATCGCCCGCGTCGCGCCAGTAGCCGCCGTGGTACAGCTTGCCGTCCTCCGTCTGATGCCCGTCGCCCGTGCCCATCACGAACATCCGCACCGGCGTGCGGAAGGGCGCTTGCGCGCCGAAACCGGCTTCGTTGCCTTTCAGCCAGCGGTCGTACCACGCCTGGCGGATCGGCGTCAGGTCCACGACAGCGTCCGGGCCGAAATCGACCTGTCCGTTCGACCGGCCCGGCGTGCCGTGAATCCAGGGACCGATGAGCAGGTGGACCGGTCCCCGGACGGCCTGCTTGAGCGCCCGGTAGGTTTCCGTCGTGCTGCTGCTGAACAAGTCGTACCAGCCGCCGATCAGGAGCACCGGGAGATCCTTGTGTTCGTTGGCGTACTCAATGATGTTGTTGCACCGCCAGAAGTCGTCGTTGCGGCGGTGTTCCAGCATCCGCAGCAGCATGTCTTCGTATTCGGACGCGATCTTCAGCGGCGTCGTGCCGCGGCGGAGCGGCAGATTCTGCAGGTAGTGTCGGCGGTCATCGGCTTGTTGCTGGAGCACCGACTTCATGCCCGCATCGCGCGCCTGGCGACTTCCCGTCGCCGCTTGGGCCAGGTGCCAGTTCCAAACCCGTAGCCGGAAGGCGCCGCCGTAAATCACGCCGCCGATGCCGTGATTGATCGACGGATCGGCGGGGATGATCGTCGTCAGGTGCGGAGGTTGTGCCATCGCCGCCAGATGCTGCGTCGCGCCGACGTAGGAACAGCCCATCATGCCGATCTTGCCGTCCGACCAGTCCTGCGCCGCGATCCATTCGATGGCGTCGTAGCCGTCCTGGCGATCGTCGGTCATCCAGTGCCAGATGCCCTCGGAATCGCCCCGGCCGCGCGTATCCTGGCCGACCACGACGTAACCGCGGGGGACGAAGTGCTTTGCCGTGCTGGCCATCCCCGCCTTGCCGTACGGCGTGCGGCTGAGCACGACCGGGAAGCGTCCCTCGACCGCGGCCCCGTTGCGGGCGGGCCGGTAGACGTCCGTGGCCAGTTGGACGCCGTCGCGCAGCGAAACCATGACGTTCTTCTGGACGATCACTTCGTACGGCGGTTCCTGGCCACAGGCCGCGCTCGCTCCCGCCCCCCAGGCACTTGTCGCGAACATCAACGGCACGACCATCGTACGAAAGCCAAGCGGGCTCAGCATCGCCAAGACTCCTTCTGGAAACAGGCATCCCAATCCGGACTGATACAGACGGCCGACCTCAACCGGCGGAACCAAGTCTGAGTGGGCACGGTCGCGATGTCAAGCAGGCCCGATCCGATGGGCTCGATTCGATGGCTCGACGGGCGGCGCACCGTGTGTTACGCTAATTCGGCTTGATGCCGCCAAGGCAAAGAGCCCCCCCACTCGCTTAGACAAGTCCCGCAGGAATCCGCTGATGTCATCGCCAGCAGCACCCGTTGCCGACAGTCTGTCGTTCACGCCGTCGCCTCGACTGGCATCCTTGGACGCCCTGCGAGGCTTTGACATGTTTTGGATCGCCGGCGGGACGACGATCTTCCGAGCCTTGACGGCAGACACGGAAAACGAGTTCCTCCAGGCCCTGCGGACGCAATTCCAGCACGTCGAATGGGAGGGGTTCCGCTTCTATGACCTGATCTTCCCGCTGTTCCTGTTCATGATCGGCGTGGCGATTCCGTACTCGCTCACCAAGCGACTCGGCCGCGGCGACAGCCGGTTGCGGATCTACGGCCACATCCTTTTGCGCGTCGCGATCCTGATCTTTTTCGGCATGATGATCAACGGGAACTTGCTGTCGTTCAGCCCCAGCGAGTTTCATCTCAGCTACAGCGTGCTGCAGATGCTGGCGCTGGGGTATCTGGTGGCCAGCGTGCTGTGGTTGAACCTGAACGTCAGTTGGCAAGTCGTGGCCACCCTGGCCCTGCTGATCGGCTATTGGGCCCTGCAGACGTTCGTGCCCGTGCCCGGCTACGGAGCGGGCGTGTACCAGCCGCACGCGATGTTCGGCGACTGGCTGAACGAGCAGATTCTCGGTTCCTGGCAGACCCGCTGGCGATCCGGCTGGATTTTGGGCATCCTGCCGCACGGGGCCACGGCCATGCTGGGCGTGCTGGCCGGACAAGTTCTGCGAAGTTCCTGGCGCGAAAGCCGCAAAGTGAGCCTGCTACTGGCGCTCGGCGTGGTCTGCCTGGCGGCGGGTTGGTTGTGGAGCTACCAGTTCCCGATCATCAAGAAACGCTGGACCAGCACCTTTGCCCTGTGGGCGGGCGGCTGGAGCTATCTGCTGTTGGCCGTGTTCTACCAGGTGATCGACGTCTGGCGGTGCCGGCGGTGGGCCTTTCCGTTCGTCGTCATCGGCTGCAATTCCATCTTTGTCTATATGAGTTGGGGGCTGTGCAGCGGGGCCTTCCGAGCCGTCGCCGACCGGTTCCTGGGCGGCCTCAAACAGTACACGGGTTCGTGGTATGACGGCATCTCGTGGACGGGCGCTTTCGTGGTCTTCTGGCTGCTGCTGTGGTACCTGCATCGCAACAAGACGTTCCTGCGGGTATGAGTGCTACGGGAGGGATGACCAACATGAGAATCGCCGTCCTGAATCTGGCGTTTGTTGTCTCCGGGTGGCTGTCGTGGTCCGCCGCCGTTTCCGCTGCGGAACTGGTCCTGGCCGCCGAAGGCAAGTCGAATTATCAGATCGTCTTGCCGGACCCAACCCTGGATCCGATCATCGACCGAGCGCTCGGCAAAGCCGCCGACGTCATGCGGGAGATGTTCCTGGCCAACGGCGGTACGATTCCCGTGGTGAGAGAATCGCAAGCGGACAAGCAACAACCAGGGATCTACCTGGGCGACACCGCCGTAGCCCGGGCGGCGGGCGTCGAGGCGTCGCAACTGCCGGTCTGGGCGTACGTCTGGAAGACGGCGGGTCCGAGCGTGATCCTGGCTGGCCGCGATTGGCCGGCGACGAAACAGCAAGACAGCGGCGACCGTTCCTGCTGTTTGGGCACGGTCAAGGCGATGACCGATTTCCTGCGCGAGTTTTGCGGCACGCGGTTCCTGGCCCCCGGCGGCTTGGTGGGGATTGAGTTTCTGCCCACGCCGAAGATCGTTATTCCCGCCGGTCTCAGCCGCCGCAAACACCCGCTGGTCAACTACAACAGCGGCGGGCGGCCGACGACCGAGGTCAACGAGATCGGCCTGAATCTGCTGAACAACGTCACCACGGAGTACTTCGCGCATACTCATGAACTCGCCGTTCCGGCGGAGAAATACGCCGAGCAGCACCCGGAGTATTTCGCCCTGTTCCACGGCCAACGTATCCGCCAGCACCCGCATCCCTGGAAGCCAGAGGTGATGGTCAAGGAACCGCACTTGTGCTACTCGAACAAGGACGTTCAAGAGCTGATCTATCAGGACATCCTCCGCTCGCTCGACGCCGGGTATTCCGACTACCTGTCGCTGCAGGCGGACGGCTTCCAGCCCTGCACGTGCGACGACTGCAAACGGCTGTTCGACACGGCCGATTGGGGCGAGAAACTCTGGCTGCTGAACAAGCACTGGGCGGAGCGGCTCTTGAAAGACCGGCCGGGCAAGTTTCTGGTGGTGTCGGCTTACACCGTCACCGGCAAACCGCCCACCGCGTTCCAGGACTTTCCGCCGAACCTGCGGGTTTCCGTCGGCAGTTACCAGCAGGCGTTCGACCTGTGGAAAGACGGCGCGATCCCCGGCGGGTTCGTGACGTACTTGCACGCCTGGGGCGGCTACCATCTGTGCGGCTATCTGCCGGTCCGCACGCCGCAGTACGCCGAACGGACCGTGCGGATGTATGGGCAATACCATGTGAAAGGCGTCGGGCTCGATTCGCCGCCGGCTATCATGTGGGGCCTGGAAGGTCCGACCGTGTACGTGTACGCGCGGATGCTCGACGACGTTCAAAATCTGACCGCGCAGCAACTGGTGGAGGAATACCTCCAAGCGGCGTACGGCCCGGCGGCGGCGCCGATGACGCGGATGTTTGACGAACTGCACCACACGCTGGCGGCGTATGCCGAGGTCTTTGGCGTCGACAACGGGATTTTACCTGCAAAGCACGGCGCGCGTCGTGCATCTGTACCACGCCTATCAAACGCGTCCCGGCAAGAACACGCTGGGCGAGTTGCTGGCCGAGATGGAATCTCGCGAGAAGACCATCATGGCTTGGTACGACACCAGCAAGCGGCCTTACCGGCCGGGAATCTGGACGCAGGAACCGATCGCCCCTCTACTATCACTATCAGTCCGGGGTCTATCAGTCCGGGGTCAGGTCTTGACATTTAACTTTTTGGACAATTTCCGACCGTCCTGAGACACTCTGAAAGTTCTGTCAGACGCAGGTCCCAAACGCGATCCTGGGCACGCCGAATCGCCACCCGTGCTACCGCCTTGGAAATCGCCGCCGCGCTCACTCCGCCGAAGTACGCGCGGATCGCGCCCACCGCCGTATCGGTCTCCTGACGCGCCAAGTAGATCGCTGCGGAGCGCGCCTCGTTCCCGTGA
>Ga0209613_1001456_pt1 | contig 20677 bp, 17 predicted proteins | sample BioC13SIPDNA_2_FD_185747 | JGI IMG/M metagenome (GOLD analysis project Ga0209613, IMG submission 185747) | Anaerobic biogas reactor microbial communites from Washington, USA - Biogas_R2_A C13 SIP DNA (SPAdes) (version 2) | ecosystem: Engineered > Bioreactor > Anaerobic > Unclassified | place... | reverse complement strand
CCCGACATCCTCGAAGACCTCTGGCGCCGGTACCGGGCGGGTGTGTGCGACAGCCCCCTGCCGGAGCTGTTCAGGGAGAAGCTCCTGCTGCGCCTGGCGCGCGCGACCGCTTCCCCCTATTTCGTCGTGACCCATGCCTGTTCTCTGCGCGAACTGGGCGTCAGCGCGCGCGCGGTGAGGGAATTGCTGGAACTTCCGGAGCCCGACACCGGGGAGATCGAGCGCGCGCTGTCGGCGCTGGCCGGCCTGGAGCACCCGCTTTGCGCCTGGCCCGGGGACACCCCCGGGTTCGAGGAGGGGGTGTCCACCCTCGCCCTGGCCCTCTTCCTGGGGATCCCCGGAGCGGAACGCGCCACGGCCGGGTTGAAGGACCTGCTGGGGGACTCCTGGTACCTCCCCCTGATGCTGCTGCTCTCCTCGGCCCGGGGGGCGCACATGTGGATGGAGGCGCACCCGGAAATCGGGAGCGAAAGCCATCCGGCGGTGCGGGCCCATTTCCTCCCCCTGGTGAACCAGGAGCCGCTCCTGCTCGAGATCTTCCATAACCCCGCGGAGTATTTCCGCCGCGCCGGGAACGGGGAAAAGAAAGAGCGCGAGGGGCTCTACCGGGAGATGTTCGAAAACGCCAGCGACATCATCTACACTCACGACTTCGAGGGGAGGATCCGATCGATCAACCGGGCGATCGAGCGGATCGCCGGGTACACCCGCCCGGAAGCGCTCGAAATGAATATCAGCGACCTGCTGACGCCCGAATTCGCCCACTTGGTGGAGACTTTGACCGACCCGCAGGTGGCGGGGGAGATCCCCCTGAATTACGAACTGGAGATTTCGGCCAAGGACGGCGGCCGCATCATCCTGGAGGTCAGCACCCGCCCCCTCTTCCGCGAGGGGAAGGCCGTGGCCGTGCAGGGGATCGCGCGCGACGTCACCGCGCGCAAGCGGGCCGAGGCCCAGCTGCACGAGGCGAACCAGAAACTCGAGGCCTGGGTGGGCGAGCTGGAACAGCGGACGCGCGAGATGGCCATGCTCAACGAGATGGGGGACATCCTGCGCGCCTGCCTGACGACGGAGGAAGCCTATGGCGCCATCGTCCGGGTGGCGCAGCAGATCTTTCCGGCGAAGGTGGGAGCGCTCTACATCATCTCCCCCGCCCGCGACTCGGTGGAGGCCAAGGCGGTCTGGGGAGACCCGAGCCTGGCGGAGTCCTCCTTCCCCCCCGCGGAGTGCTGGGCGCTGCGGCGGGGCCGGACCCACTGGGTCGAGCACGCGGGCTCCGGCCTGGTCTGCCGCCACGTGCACCACCCCGCCCCTGCCGGCTACATGTGCATCCCGATGATGGCGCAGAGCGAGGCGCTCGGGATGCTCCACCTGATGCATCCCGACAGCATGAAGATGACCGAGAGCAGGCAGCGGTTGGCCGTGACCATGTCCGAGCACATTGCCATGGCGCTGTCGAACCTGCGCCTGCACGAGACGCTGCGCAGCCAGTCGATCCGCGACCCGCTGACGGGGCTCTTCAACCGGAGGTTCATGGAGGAGTCGCTCGAGCTGGAAATGCGCCGGGCGGCCCGGAACCAGCGACCGCTGGGGATGATCATGATGGACCTCGACCACTTCAAGTATTTCAACGACACCTTCGGGCACGAGGCGGGGGACCTGCTGCTGAAGGAGCTGGGGAAGCTGCTGCGCAGCAACATCCGTGGCGAGGACATCGCCTGCCGCTACGGGGGGGAGGAGTTCACCCTGATCCTGCCCGAGGGGAACAGCGCCGTCACCCGGCAGCGGGCCGAGTTCTTCAAGGAGGCGATCCAGCGCCTGGACGTCCACTACCGCGGCATCCCCCTGGGGCGCGTCACGGCGTCGATGGGGGTGGCCGTCTTCCCCGACCACGGCCGCACCGCCCAGGAACTCGTGGAGGCGGCCGACAAGGCCCTCTACCACAGCAAGAACGCCGGGCGCGACCGCGTGACGCTGGCGGAATAGGATCCATCCCCCCATTTTGTCGAACTGTTCGACAAAATGGGGGTGTCATTCTGTTCAATCATTTGCCGGAATGAGGGTATGGGTCAGGCCTTTTCCTCGAAAATCCCGCGGTAGGCGACCCCCGCCAGGACCGCGCTTCCGCCGCCGAGTACAAGCCAGAACGTGCCGAGGAACTCGGCGCTCAGTTTCTTACCCACGGCGGAATCTCCTTGGTGGAATACTGCTGTTTGAATCGTGGAAACAGCATCGACTATAGATTTCAGGATAATAAACAAAAACGATCGGTCAGGGGGTGTCGACGAGGCGGACGGTGCTCGCCGGGTCAAGGTCCACCCGGCCGGAGCGGGGGTCGTAGGTGTAGGGGGTCCCCATCGGGTCCCGGGGCGTTGCGAGCGCCGGGGGGAAGGATCCGGTCTCGGCGCGGTGGCGTTCGATCTGCTCCCGGAGCGCGGCCAGGTCCCGCTTGACCAGGAGCGAGTGAAGGTGGTCGCGGGCGTTGTCGCGCACCGCCTCGTTGGTCGCCTCCTGGTACTGGCGCCGCCAGAGGGCGATGGCGATCTCCTCGGCCCCCCCCTTTGACAATGCCATGGCCGCCAGCCCCCCGAGCCACCTGGGCGACCCGGGGATCCGGTCCGCCTCGAGCCAAATCTTCCCCGCGGCCGCGTAGTCCTTCCGGTAGAGGTAATGGACGAAGCCCCGTTCGTAGACCAGGCGCCACTCCAGGGGGTGTGCCCGCTCCCCCTTTTCCAGCAGCTTGAGGGCGAGGTCCGGGCGGCCGGCCCCGATCGGCGGGGGTTCTGAGAGGAAGCAGCTCCCGGCGTGGTAGGCGTCCTGCAGGCCCGGGTCGAGGGTGGTCGTGATGTCGAGCAGGGTGTAGAGATTGTCGAAGCTCTGCCGCCGCTTCCCCGTCTCGTCGCGCCGGCCGTAGTACTGGATCGTGCGCATCCAGTAGAAGTCGGCCAGGAGCGGCTCGAAGCCGAGGGCCATCTTTTGGACGAGGGAAGGGGAGTTGAAGAAGAGGAGGTCGGGCTGCTCCCCCCGCTCGGCGCGGGCGTCGATGAAGTCCTGCACCGGCCGGATCAGGGCCGCAGCGACCAGGATGACGGCGATGGAGCGGAGTACGGGCTTCGTTTTCGGTCCCCTCCCGCTTTTCATTTGAAGTCCCGCCGGGAGAAGATGACGATCGCAATGGCGAGGAGGAGGGCGATGTAGATGACGGCGTAAGCGCCGGCCCCCGCCACCGCCCACCCCTCGATGGGGCGGGCGTAGCCCGCCGTCTGCAGCACCGCGCGGCCGTCGATCAGGTTGAAATTGCTGAAATTGGGGATGACGTAGTAGAGGGTGCGGCCGAGCGCCTCGCCGACGGCCGACCCTTTGCCGACGCGGGCGAGGTCGGCGTTGAAATGCCCGATGACCCAGATGAAGAAGGTGAAGAGGGCTGAAAGCGCCGGGGTCGAGAAGGTCGAAAAGAGGAGCGCGAGCGCGGTGGCCAGGGCGAGCGCGAGGAAGATGAGGCCCACGGCCGGCAGGAGGCGGAGATAGGCGCCGGCCGGCGCCCGCCCCGTGTAGGCCAGGGCCAGGGCGAGCCCCACCGTCATCACCGCCACGTTGACCGCGAGCGTCAGGAGGAGCCCGAGATATTTCCCCAGGATCAGCTCGTGGCGGCGCACCGGCTTGGCCAGCAACGCGTAGACGGTTCGCTTTTCCAGTTCCTTGTAAACCAGGCCGATCCCGATGAAGATGGCGATCAGGAGCCCGAATATCGAGATGGCGCCCAGGCCCAGGTCGAGGATCACCTTGTCCTCGTTGCCCAGGGTGAGCTGTCCCAGGGCGAGCGAGCTCGCGATCATGACCAGGGCGAAGAGGATCAGGTTGTACAGGATCTTGTCGCGCACCGTTTCGCGGAAGGTGTTTTGGGCGATGGCCAGGATGCGGTTCATGACGGGGCCTCTAGCTTCCGACCACCAGGGTCTGAAAATACTCTTCGAGCGAGGGGCGGATCGGGTTGACCGACACGAGCTCCAGCCCGTGGGCGAAGACGAAGCGGAGCACCGCCTCCAGGTTTTCGCGGTCGTCCGCCCGCAGGTGCAGCCGCTCCCCCATGGGGCGCACTTCGGAGCACCATGGGCGGAGCAGTTCCAGGGTGGCGTCGGTCCAGCCGGAGAGGATGAGTTCGTGCCCGGCGATCCGCGCCCGGAGGATATCCTCGAGCGTCCCGGCCTCCTGGAGCCGGCCCCGGTTCAGGATCGCCACCCGGTCGCAGATCGCCTCGACGTCCGGCAGGATGTGGGAGCTTAAAAACACGGTCACCCCCCGCTCCCTCAGCCCGGTCACGATCCGGCGCACCTCCATGCGCCCGAGGGGGTCGAGTCCCGACATCGGTTCGTCGAGAAACACCACCTCGGGATCGTTGATGAGGGCCTGGGCGATCCCCAGGCGCTGGACCATCCCCTTGGAGAATTTGCGCAACTGCACGTCGGCCGACTCCCCGAGCCCGACCTGCCGGACGAGTCCGTCGACTTTGCGGGCAAGGGAGGGGCCGCCCATGCCGAACAGGCGGCCCATGAAGGCGAGAAGCTCCCGGGGGGTCAGGTAGTCGTAGAAGTAGGGGTTTTCGGGCAGGTAGCCGATGCGCTGGTGCATTGCCGGGTCCCCCGCGGGGCGCCCCAGGATGCGGGCCGAGCCCGAAGTCGGGAAGAGGAGGCGCATCAGGAGCTTCAGGGTGGTGCTCTTGCCCGCCCCGTTCGGCCCGAGAAAGCCGAAGATCTCCCCCGCGCGCACCTCGAGCGTGAGGTCGTCGAGCACGCGCACCGGCCGCTTGCGCCAGAAGCCGACGGCGAAGTCCTTGGTCAGGTTTTCGATTTCTATCACGGCCATAGGAGCAACCCCGAAAGTCCAATCAGACCGGGCATTCCTGCTTTTCGGCAGCGGAGGCGGTTCCCTTCAATTTTTGGGCCCGCTGGCGCTGTACCTCGTACAGGGAGATCCCGGCGGCCACGCTCACGTTGTAGGAGCCCACCCGCCCGGTGATCGGGAGCGAGGCCAGCAGGTCGCACTTCTGCCGCACCAGCCGGTGCAGCCCCGTCCCTTCGCTGCCCAGCACCAGGGCGACCGGGACGGTCAGGTCGATCTTCCACAGCGGTTCGGGCGCAGCCGCGTCGAGCCCCACGCTCCAGTAACCCGCGTCCTTCAGGCTCTCGAGGAGGCGGGAGACATTGGGCACCCGTCCGACCCGGACATGGGCGGCGGCCCCGGCGCTCGCCTTGACCGCCGCGGCCCCGAGGGCGGCGGAGCGGCGGCGCGGTACGAACACGCCGTCGGCGCCCGCCGCCTCGGCCGAGCGCAGGACGGCGCCGAGGTTGTGGGGGTCTTCGATCCCGTCGAGCACCACCACCAGGCCCGGCGTCCGGGCCGCGGCCAGGACCTCCTCGACTTCGAGGGTGTCGATTTCCGCGGTGACGGCGAGCACCCCCTGGTGGCGCTCCCCGCCGCACCGGCGGTCCATCCACTCCCGCGGCTCGAAGGAGAGGCGCACGCGGCACTCCCCTGCTTTCCGGACGATCTCCTGGACGCGGGGGTTGCGCCCGCCGCGCTCGACGGTGATCCGCTCGATCCGTTCGGGGTGGGCCCGCAGCGCTTCCGTCACCGCGTGGATGCCGTAGATCAGGGCCATGGCGCCTCAGACCGCTTCGAGGATGCGGCGCGCACGCGCGGCCGGGGGTGGGACCGGGCGCGGGAGCGGCAGGCGCGCCCCCTCGTCGCAGAGCGGGACCAGGGTTTCGAGGTCGGGTCCCGAGCCGCGCCCGGTCAGGGCCGCCCGGATGGGGTGGTAGAGGTGCCGCCCCTTCCGCCCGGTGGCCGCTTTGACCTCCCCCACGATCCGCCGGTAACTGTCGGCGCCGAGCGCCCCCTCTTCCTCCAGGCGCCGGACGAAATCGAGGGCCACCTCCCGCCCTTCGGGGGTCGAGAGGGCGGCGCGGGCGTCCGGGTCGATCCCGGCCGGGTCGGGGCCGTAGAGGACGCCCGCTTCCTCCGGGAGCTGGTCGAGATGGTCCACGTGCGTCTTGACCAGGTCGATCACCCTGCCGGCCCAGGCGTCGATGGCGGGGGAGGGTTCGGCGGGGAGGAGGCCGGCCGCCGTGAAAAAGGGGCGGGCGCGGGGGAGGAGGTCAGCTCCCGGGGTCCGGTTGATCCAGGTGCGGTTCATCCAGTCGAGCTTGGCCGGGTCGAAGATGGCCGGGCTTTTCTGCACCCGCGCGAGGTCGAACTGCTCCCGGATTTCAGCGGGCGCGAGGATCTCCTGGCCGTCGACCGGCGGGGACCACCCGAGCAGCGCCAGGTAGTTGATCAGGGCTTCGGGGAGGTAGCCCCGCCGCCGGAATTCCTCGATGGAAGTCGCGCCGTGGCGCTTGCTCAGCTTCTGCCCGTCGGGGCCGAGGATGGTCGACAGGTGGGCGAAGCGCGGCGGCTCCGCCGCGAGCGCCTCGTAGATCAGGACCTGGCGGTGGGTGTTCGACAGGTGGCCGTCGCCGCGCACCACGTGGGAGATCCGCATCAGCAGGTCGTCGACGACGCAGCAGAAGTTGTAGGTCGGGCTCCCGTCGCTGCGCACGAGCACGGGGTCGCTCACCTGCACGGTCTCGATCTCGATCCGGCCGAAGACCAGGTCGTCGAAGCCCACGATCCCGGGACGCACCCGGAGGCGCAGGGTATAGGGATCCCCCCTATCGACCCGCTCCCGGACCTCGTCCGGGGGGATGTGGCGGCATTTGCCTCCGTAGCGGGGGGTCTCCCGCCGCTCGAGCTGCAGCCGGCGCGCCTCCTCCAGTTCCTCCGCGGAGCAGAAGCAGCGGTAGGCCCGGTCCTCCGCGAGGAGGCGCGCGGCGTACCGCCGGTAGAGGTCGTAGCGGTCGGTCTGCCGGTAGGGGCCGTACTCCCCCCCCCGGTCGATCCCCTCGCTCCAGTCGAGGCCGAGCCAGGCGAGGTCCTCCACCAGCTGCCGCTCGTAGCGCGGCTCGCTGCGCTCGGCGTCGGTGTCCTCGACACGGAGGAGGAAGGTCCCCCCGTGCCGGCCGGCCAGGAGCCAGTTGAACAGCGCCGTGCGCACGTTCCCCACGTGCAAAAAGCCGGTGGGGCTGGGCGCGAAGCGCACCCGTATCGGATGATCAGGGTTCATGGTCCTTTTCCTTGACAGGTGCGGGGGTGCGGGCGATGAGGGCGACGGCCTGTGCGGACACCCCTTCCCCCCTCCCCTCGGCGTTCATTCCCTCGCTCGTGGTCGCCTTGACGCTGACGGCCCCCTCGTCCAGGCCCAGGGCCGCGGCGATGTTGCGCCGCATCCGGGGAGCGTGCGGCGCGATCTTCGGCCGCTCCAGGACCAGGGTGGCGTCGACGTTCAGCGCGCGCCACCCCGCCGCGGCGAGGCGCCGGGCCACCTCCTCCAGGAAGTGGAGGCTCGCGCGGCCGCGCCAGGCGGGGTCGGTGTCGGGGAAGAGGCGGCCGATGTCCCCCATCGCGGCGGCGCCCAGCAGGGCGTCGCAGACGGCGTGCAGCAGCACGTCGGCGTCCGAGTGCCCCTCGAGCCCCCGCTCGAACGGGATCTCCACCCCCCCCAAGACCAGCCTGCGCCCGGCCGCCAGGCGGTGGTAGTCGATCCCCTGGCCGATGCGCACCTGCGTTGCGTTCATGTTCCCAGTTTCCTTTCCCATCAGCCGCGCGGCGAGTTCCAGGTCGAGCGGGCGAGTGATCTTCAGGTTGTCGGGGGAACCGGGGACCACCCATACCGCGTGCCCCGCCCGGCGCACCACCGAGGACTCGTCGGTTCCCTGGAACCCTTCCGCATCAGCGGCTTCGAGCGCCCGCCGCAAAAGCGCGGCGTGAAACCCCTGCGGTGTCTGGATCGCGTACAGTTCCGCCCGCGGCGGCGTCTGGAGCAGCCGCCCGCGGCGGGAAACGCGCCCGATGGTGTCGGTGGCGGGCAGGCCCGGGATCGCGGCCCCCTTTGTCCAGGCGGTTTCGAGCACCCGCAGCATCACGTCCCCGGGGCAGAGCGGGCGCACCGCGTCGTGCACCAGGATGACGTCGATCTCCGCGGGGAGCGCCCGGACGGCGTTCAGGACCGAGTCCTGGCGCGACGCCCCGCCCGCGACGCAGCGCGCGCGGGCGCCGACGAGGGCCTCCGCCCGCGCGATGTGCTCCGGGGGGAGGGCGACGACGATCTCCCGCACCTGCTCGAGTTCGGCCAGGCGCTCCACGGTGTGGCACAGGATCGGCCGGCCGGCGATTTCCAGGAACTGCTTGGGGATCCCGGCGTTCATGCGCGTGCCGGTCCCGCCGGCCGCGACCACCGCCGCGACCCGGAGCCGGCTGAGAGTGCGATTGTTTCCCATACGGGCGGCTACCGTTCCTTCAGGCGTTCCTTCTCCTCTTCGCCGTTGCCGAAGCGCGCGGACATCCCGCCCCGGTCGTAGGAACGGCGCTCCTGCCGGGAGCCCGGTTCCGAATCATCGGGGAAGCGGCCGAAGATCATCTTCCCCGCCGTCGTCTGCAGCACCGAGGTGACTTGGGTGGAGATGGTCCTGCCGATCATGCGCCGGGCGTTGTCGACCACCACCATCGTGCCGTCGTCGAGGTAGGCCACCCCCTGGTTGTATTCCTTCCCCTCCTTGAGGATGAACACCTTCATCGTCTCGCCGGGGAGGACGACGGGCTTGAGCGCGTTGGCCAGCTCGTTGATGTTCAGGACTTCGACCCCCCGCAGCTGCGACACCTTGTTGAGGTTGAAGTCGTTGGTGACGATCTTGGCGCCCATTTCCTTGGCCAGCTCGATCAACTTGAGGTCCACTTCCTTGACCTCGGGGAAGTCCTTTTCGACGATCTGCACCGACACCCCGGGGACCGACTTGATCTTTTCGAGCACGTCCAGGCCGCGCCGGCCCCGGTTGCGCTTGGCGCTGTCGGCGCTGTCGGCGATCTGCTGCAGCTCGCGCAGCACGAAATGGGGGGCGACCAGCGTCCCCTCCAGAAAGCCGGTCTCGCAGATGTCGGCGATGCGGCCGTCGATGATGACGCTGGTATCAAGGACCTTGCACGATTTGCGCAGGGCGTTCTCGGTGAAGATCCCCCCGAGCGAGGCGAGGTCGATGAACTCCCCCTTGCTGGTTCCCGAGAGCATCCCGAGGTAGGTCATCAGGATGAGGACGAGGATCTGCACGAAGGTTTCGATTTCGGGGTGGACGAAGTTCATCCGCCCGATGACGGGGCTGACGAGGCTGGCGCCGATGATGCCCAGGAGCGCGCCGACCGCCCCTCCCAGGACGGTTTTCAGCGAAAGCGCCCGGATGCGACACTCAACAAAGAGGATGAACAGCCCGAAAACAACGCCGAAAACTAATGTCAGTACCAGGTTGGGGCCGAAGGGACGCACGAGAAAACCGCTTATCAGGATGGCGGCAAATAGAATGATTCTGATGATCCAGAGATCCATTGAAGGACTCCTTTGGTATAAACCGAACAATATCAATAAAAAAGAGAATGATGGGCCATAAATGGACTACGGCTGACATACAAACAATTTAGCAGGAATCGGCGGCGCAGTCACCCTATTTCCTGGACCGCCTCAGGGGAAGATCAGTTCGGTGAGTTCCGCCACGGTGTCGATCGGTTCGAGCTCGATGCCGCCGACCGGGTCCACCAGGGGGAGGTTCCCTGCGGGGAGGATGACGCGGGAAAAGCCCATGGCCGCCGCCTCGCGCACCCGCAGGTGCGCCTGCGGGACGGGGCGCACGTCCCCTGACAGGCTCAGCTCCCCCACGAACACGGTGCGGGAGGCGATCGGGCGGTTGCGCAGGCTGCCGAAGATGGCGGCGAAGAGGCCCAAGTCGGCCCCGGGATCGTTCACCTCGATCCCGCCGGCGGTGCTGACGTAGATGTCGCTCCCGGTCATCTGCACCCCCAGCCGCTTTTCGAGCATCGCCACCAGCACCGAGATCCGGTTGTAGTTGACGCCGTCGGCGACGCGGCGCGCATTGCTGTACTGCGTGGCGACCACCAGCGCCTGGATTTCGACCAGGAGCGGCCTCGTCCCCTCCAGGGCGCACACGACCGAGCTGCCGGCCGACAGCTCCCGGTCGGGGAGGAAGAGGCCGGAGGGGTTGGCCGCCGGGAGCAGCCCGCGCGAGGTCATCTCGAAGATGCCGACCTCGTTGGCCGCCCCGAAGCGGTTCTTCACCGCCCGGATGATGCGGTGGTTGCGCTTCCCCTCCCCCTCGAAGTAGAGGACCACGTCGACGATGTGCTCGAGCGCCTTCGGTCCCGCGATCGCCCCGTCCTTGGTGACGTGGCCGATGAGGAAGACCGGGAGGTGGGTGCGCTTGGCGAGGTTGAGCAGGGTCACGGCGACGTGGCGCACCTGGCTCATGCTCCCCGGCGCCGATTCGAGCGATTCCGAGCACGCCGTCTGCACCGAGTCGACGACCAGGGCCCCGGGCTTGACCTCTTCCACGGCCGCGAGGATCCCCTCGAGGCTCGAGTCCGCCAGGAGGTAGAGCTCCCCGGCGCCGGCGGGAGGCTCCCCGAGCCGGTCGGCCCGGAGCCGGATCTGCTGCATCGACTCCTCGCCCGAGGCGTAGAGCACGCTCATCCCCTCGAGGCTGCGGGCGATCTGCAGGAGGAGGGTGGACTTGCCCACCCCCGGCTCCCCCCCGAGCAGGATGAGCGACCCGGGGACGATCCCCCCCCCGAGGGTGCGGTTGAACTCCGGGTTGCGGGTGTCGATGCGGGGGATCGCTTCGGTGGAGATGTCGCCGAGGCGCGCCGGCCGCGCCGTGCGCTTTCCGCCCGGGCGCCCGCGCTCGCGCCGCTCCTCCACCAGGGAGTTCCAGCCGCCGCAGTCGGGGCAGCGCCCCAGCCATTTTGGGGAGGCGTAGCCGCATTCCTGACACTCGAAAACGGAGTTTCTCTTTTCCATCGTCCTTCCGATCGGTCCCGGGTCCCATGTTTCGGCCCGGCCCCCGTTATTTCACTTTTTCGCGCCGTTCGATGACGGGGTCCGGCTGCAGCAGCGAACAGAGGAGAGCGCGGTCCACCCCAGGGTGCTGCACGAGGAGCGCCAGGATCTCCCGGCCGCGCGCGGCGGCCGCGGCGTCGTCCGCGCGGTTGACGAGGGGAACGAACCGGGCGCCGTCGGGCCGCCCCTTGGCGCCCCCCAGCGGGTGGGCCAGTACCCGGGCCACGATCTCCGCGGTGACGGGGACCCCTTCGGGCACCCCCGCCAGCGCGGCCGCCCGGCGCGCCCGGTGCACGTGCTCCTCGTCGAGCGGCGCTCCCAGGATGTCGATCCCCGCGACCGCGACCAGGAGCGTCGTCAGGGGGTGTACCACCGGCTCGTGCTCCGCCGGCGCCTTGAAGGGGAGGGAGCGGCTCCCGTCCGCCTCGATGACGACGACATCGACATCGGCGCGGGCGGCCAGCAGCGCGATCTCCTCCGGCGGCGACCCGAACACCCGGTCCCGGTCGTCGGGAGCCCCGACCACCAGGCACTGCCCGTGCCGGTCGAGCAGCGGGCCCAGCCGCGACAGGCATCCGGTGGAAACGACGGCGGGGGAGAGCTCCACCTGCTCCCGGCTGATGTGGGTGCTGGTCGTGGTCACCACCCGGAGCCCCCGCGCCGCTAGTTCCCCGGCCAGGCGGAACATGGAGGTGGTTTTCCCCCCGCCCCCCACCAGCGACACCACCGCGCCCGCCCCCACGTCGAGGGCGTCGGCCAGCGACATTTTGATATCCTTGTTCATCAGGCGATTATACCCCCGCCGTGTCACCGGGGAAGGCCGATCCGCCCCGGCGCGCGCTGGAGGTCGATCTCCTTCAGCCGCTCCAGCTCCTTCTCCAGTTGGCGTATCCGCTCCTCCCGCTCCTTCGCCTCCGCCGCCAGCCGGTCGATCCGGGCCTGGAGCCGGAGCAGGTACTCCGCCGGGCGGCGGTAGACGCTCTGGGGGAACTCGGCCGCCAGGCGCTTCAGCGCCGCTTCCGCCTGCACGCGGTTGCGGCTGGTGTCCTGCGCCAGGGTGCGGGAGAGGCCGAGGAAGAAGAGCGCGGGCTCCCGGCCGGGCGCATCCGGGTGCTGGCGGAGAAAGTCCTCCAGCGACTGGGAGGCCATGGCATAGTCCCCCGCCTGGAACTGCGCCATCCCCACTTCCAGGAGCGTCGGCTCGGTCGTCGCCGGCGGTTCGGGCGCAGGCGGATCATCCGGGGCGGGTGCGGGGGGCTCGGGGATGATGGCCTTGGGCGCCGGGGGGGCGGCCGGGGCCGCTACCGGCGCCGCGGCCGGCGTAACCGGCGCGGGAGCCTTTTTGTGGCAGGCGGGGAGTGACAGCAGGAGCCCGGGGAGCAGGAGGCGGCACAGGCTTCGACGGATGAACGGGCTCATAAGGTTACCGGTGGCGTATCAGGCCGGGCGGCCTGCCGGGAGCAGGACGCGGAACCGGGCGCCCCCCCCGGGGTTGTCCTCCACCCAGATGGCGCCGCGATGGGCTTCGACCAGGGTTCGGCTGATCGCCAGCCCCAATCCTACCCCCTCGCCCGCGATTTTCCCCCCTTTTTTTGCCTGGTGGAACTTTTCGAACACCTTTTCCCGGTCGGCCGCGGGGATGCCGGGGCCGGAGTCGGCGACCGAGATCAGGGCGTAGCGGTCGCTCCGCAGCTCCCGCGCGCGCGCGGCGGGGACTCCCGGGGGGACTTCCCGGGCCGCCTCGAGTTCCACCCGGATGATGGAATCGTCGGGCGCGAAGCGGATGGCGTTGGCGAGGAGGTTGACGAGCACCTGGATCAGGCGGTCGCCGTCGCACTCCGCCTCGAGCGCCTCCGCGGGGCGGGAGAGCTCGATGGCGATGCGCCGCTCCCGGGCCTGCATCTCCATTTCGGCGACCGCCCGGTCGAGGAGCGGGGCCAGTTCCCGCGGCTCGAGCCGGTATTCCATCACCCCCGCCTCGATCCGCGACATGTCCAGCAGGTCGCCGATCATCGCCATCAGCCGCACCCCCCCCTGCCGGCACAGGTCGAGCAGCCGCCGCTGCCGGTCGTTCACCGGGCCGGGGATCTCCTCGAGCAGGACCTGGACCGTCTCGAGCATGGAGGCGAGCGGGGACTTCAGCTCGTGCGACACGTGCGACACGAAATCTTTCTTGAGCCGGTCGAGTTCGTCCAGCCGGCGGGTCATGGTGTTGAAGTCGCGCGCCAGGTGGGAAAACTCGTCGTTGCGCGAGGTGTCGAGCCGGTAGAAGAATTTCCCCTCGGCGATGGCCCGCGTCCCCTCGGTCAGGTGTCCGAGCGGCCGGGAGATCGAGCGGTAGATCAGGAACGAGACCAGGGCGCCGATGACGAGGACGACCAGGGTGGAGACCCAGAGCACGAGGGTCGCCGTCTCCCCCATGGCGCGCGACTGCCCGACCTTGTCGCGCATGGCGTCGAGGTTGGCCAGGTATACCGAGTGCGCCTCCGTCTTCAGCAGTTCCAGTTCCGCCTGCAGCGTCTCGGGGAAGGCGGCCGCCGCCGGGTGCGCGAGGTGCAGGTCGAGGTTGTGGCTGAACTCCTTCCACCCCGCCGCCAGGCGCGCGATCTCCCCCCGCTCCGAACCCGCCTGCCCCTTCAGTTCGGCCAGGTCGCGTTCGAATTCGTTCCGGTACTCCCGGAGCGGCCCGAGGTAGTCGGGGTCGGCCAGGGCGAAGGACTTGCGCGCGTACTCCTCGACCAGGTCCAGGTCGCGCAGCGCCTGCAGCGACACCAGCGCGTTGCGGAAGCTGATGCCGGAAAGGGTCCGGTTGATCGCCTGCATCCGGCCGATGGTGATCACCTGGTACCCCACCAGGATGGCGAGAAGGAGAAAGAGCAGGACGTATCCCAGGCTGATGCGCGTCGTGATCTTCATGGGTCGGTGGCCGGTCGGGTCACTTGATGCCGTATGCCTTGAGCTTGTTGCGGATCGTCTTGACGTCGAGCCCCAGCCGGCGGGCGGCTTCGGCCTTGTTGTTTCCCGTCAGCCGCAGGGTGCCGAGGATCAGCTCCTTCTCCGCCTCCGCGGCGGTGATCCCGGGGGCCGGGGCGAGCCCCGGAGTTCTCCCGGCCGGTCCCAGCAGGTAGGGGGGGAGGTGCGAGGGCTCGATCCAGGGCCCCCGCGCCAGGATGACGGCGCGCTCCATGGTGTTCTTGAGCTCGCGCACGTTGCCGGGCCAGGCGTAGGCGCGGAGCAGCTCCAGCGTCTCCCCCTTGCACGCCTCGACCCGGGCGTTGTGCTTCCGGTTGAACCGGGTGATGAAGGCCTGGGCCAGGAGCGCGATGTCCTCCCGGCGCTCGCGCAAAGGGGGGAGGGTGATGGTGAAGACGTTCAGGCGGTAGAAGAGGTCCTCGCGCAGCTTCCCGCCCGCCACCGCCTCGCGCGGCTCCCGGTTGGTGGCGGCCAGCACGCGCACGTCCACGGAAAACTCCGCGCCGCCGCCGACGCGCCGCACCTTCTGGTCCTCGAGCACCCGCAGGAGCTTCGGCTGGAGCGCGAGCGGCATTTCGGCGATCTCGTCGAGCAGGAGGGTGCCGCGGTGGGCGCGCTCGAAGCAGCCGGCGTGCATGCTGGCGGCCCCGGTGAAGGCCCCCCGCTCGTGGCCGAACATCTCGCTCTCCATCAGGTTTTCGGGGATGGCGCTCGAGTTGACGGCGACGAAGGGGCCTTCGGCGCGCTTGCTCAGCCGGTGGATGGTCCGGGCCGCCAGCTCCTTGCCGGTCCCGCTCTCCCCGCTGATGATCACCCCCGCGTCGCTCGAGGCCACCGTCTCGATCAGGGCGTACACCTCGCGCATCGCCCGGCCGCCGCCGACGAAATCGCCGAAGCCCGCCCCGCGCTCGAGTTCCGCCTCGAGCCGGCGCGATTCGCGCCGCTCGGCCACTTCCTCCTCCGCCCTGGCGAGGATCGCGCGCAGCTTGGGGTAGTCGATCGGCTTGGTGATGAAGTCGCGCGCCCCCCGCTTCATCGCCTCCACCGCCAGGTCGACCGTCGCCTGCGCCGTAACCAGGATGACGGGGCGGTCGGGGTCGCCGGCCCGCAGGCTCTCGAGCAGCTCCATCCCCGTCATCCGGGGCATGACGACGTCGGAGATGACGATGTCGGGCTGGAACGATTCGGCCGCTTCCTTCGCCTGCGCCCCGTCGGGTGCCGTGCGCACCTCGAACCCCCACCCGGCCAGGCGCAGCTCGAGCACCTCCCGCATGGCGGGTTCATCGTCGACGACCAGGATCCTCGTGCCGGGATGTTTCTTCGTACCCATTCGTGCTTGTCTTTCCGCCCGGGGGGCCCGGGCAAAGGAACCGTCCCGAAAAGTATAGCGGATCGCCCCCCGGGGTGCCATAATGGCACACATGAGCAATCCGACCGAAAGAGCCATCAGCCTGATCCGCTCCGCCGGCCGCATCGTCGCCTTTTCCGGGGCGGGGATCAGCACCGAGGCGGGGATTCCCGACTTCCGGAGCCCCCAGGGGATCTACTCCACCTCCGACGCCATGGAGTGGCTCTCGGCCTCCAGTTTCCACCGCAACCCGGCCGCCTTCTACCGCGCCACCCTCGACCTGGTCTCCACCATGGCCCGCGCCGAACCGACCGCCGCCCACCGCCTCCTGGTGCGCCTGGAGGAGATGGGGAAGATGGAGGCCGTCGTCACCCAGAACATCGACGGGCTGCACACGGCGGCGGGCTCCTCCAAGGTCTACGAGCTGCACGGGACCTGGCGCACCGGCCGCTGCACCGCCTGCGGCGCCCGCCACGACATGGCCCCATTTTTCGCGGAAATCGAAAAGGGGACGATCGAAATACCGACCTGCGCCTCGTGCGCGGCCCTCGTCAAGACCGACATTGTCCTGTTCGAGGAGCTGCTCCCGCCCGAGGCCTGGCAGGGAGCGGTCGCGGCGGTGGAGCGCTGCGACCTGATGCTGGTGATGGGCTCCTCGCTTCTGGTCTACCCGGCGGCCGAGCTGCCGATGATGGCGGTCGCGGCCGGGGCGCAGCTCGTCATCGTCAACCTGCAGGAGACGGCGTGCGACCGCGCCGCCGCCGCCACGGTGCGCACCCGGCTGGGGGATTTCGCCCAGGCGGTCATGGCCGCGCTCAGTCCTATTCCGCCTGCGGCGCCCGCTTCATGAACCGGGCGTAGAGAACGATCGTCACCATTCCCAGCGCCAGCATCGTCACCATGGTGAGGGCGAGCGACAGGGTCGTGCCCCAGACCAGCGCCACGAAGGCGGAGACGGCCGAGTTCCCCGCGAGCGACAGAAACCCCTGGCAGGAGGCGGCCAGCCCCCGCTGGCTGGGGAAGAGGTCGAGGGTGATCAGGGTCAGGCTCGGCATCGCGATCGACATCCCCGTCACGTAGACGAAAAGGGGCACGAGGCTCCAGGGGATCATCGGGGGGAGGGCGAGGTTGAGCGCGAGGTTGGCGAGCGCCCCCACGATCATCACGACGTAGCCAACCATGATCGTCTTCTCCCCCGACAGGTGCCCCGCGCAGCGCCCGGAGATCCAGGCGCCGATCACCATCCCGACCGCCATCGGCAAAAAGAGATAGAGAAACTGCGTCTCCTTGAGCCCCAGGTGCGTCATCAGGAAGACCGGGGCGCCCATGATGTAGATGAAAAAGCCGGCGTTGACCAGGGAGAGCGAGGCGCTCGCCATCAGGAAGGCCGGCTGGGTCATCACCTTCCAGTAGGAGCGGGCGAGGTAACCCGCGTTGAGGCGCTGGCGCCTGGCGGCCGGGAGCGTCTCGGGGAGGAACTTCCAGCAGCTCAGGAGGAGAAAGGCCGCCATCCCCGCCATGAAGACGAAGATCGAGCGCCAGCCGAACCACACCTGGAACCACCCCCCCAGTACCGGGCCCAACACCGGGGCGATGGTGAAAATCGTCGCGACGTGGGACATCAGCCGCTGCGCCGCCGCCCCGTCGAAGAGGTCGCGCACCACCGCGCGCCCGATGATCATCCCCGCCCCCACCGTGGTCCCCTGCAGCGCGCGGAAGAACATCAGCATCTGGACGCTGGTGGACAGGGCGCAGCCGACCGAGGCGGCCAGGAAGATGGCGAGCGAGAGGAGGGTCAGGCGCCTGCGGCCGTAGGCGTCGCTGATGGCGCCGTGCCACAGCGACATGAGGGCGAAAAAGAAGAGAAAGGCCGTCATTGTCTGCTGCACGGCCGCCGTCGGGGCGCCGAGGCTTTCGCCGATCGCGGGGATCGACGGCAGGTAGGTGTCGATGGAAAAGGGCCCCATCCAGGACAGGGCGGCCAGGACGAAGGTCAGCCCCGCCATCGAAAATCCGGGCGGGAGCTTCCGTTCATTCAGCTGCGGGTACGCGGTCGTCGACATGAATGCTCTGCAATCCTCTCCTGGTTTCTCCCAGTCTCATTAAAAGATGGCTTGCGGGGGGCGGGCCCGCTCGGGAATGCTGCCGGCGCCCAAGCCTGCTTTCAACTGCGGTTGAAAACCCATGGTTCGCTTCCGGCAACCGCAAAGTGTACCACAGGAGTTCTAAAGGTCTAACGCCTTGTGCTAGAATCAGCCCAACCGGAGGATCAAGGGCATGTTACGAAAATCCCGACGCACCTTTCTCAAAAGCGCTTCCCTGGCCGGCGCCGCGCTGGCCGCCGGGCGCCTCCCCGCGGGCCGCGCCGCCGCCACGGCCGCTCAGCCCCCGGGCGCCGGAGCCCGGATCTACATCGACCCGGTGCAGAAGATCGCGCCGCTGGACCGCCGGCTGTTCGGCTCCTTCATCGAGCACCTGGGCCGGGCGGTCTACGGCGGCGTCTACGAGCCGGGCTCCCCGCTTGCGGACGCGCGCGGCTACCGCCGCGACGTCCTGGAAGAGATCAAGAACATGCGGGTGCCGGCCGTCCGCTACCCGGGGGGGAACTTCGTCTCCGGCTACAACTGGCTCGACGGAGTCGGGCCGCGCGACAAGCGGCCGGTGGTCCTCGACCGCGCCTGGAACACGATCGAGACCAACCAGTTCGGGACCGACGAGTTCATGGAGTGGTGCCGCCTGGTCGGGACCGAGCCGATCATGGGGCTGAACCTGGGGACCGGCACCCCGGAGATGGCCGCCGCCCTGGTCGAGTACTGTAACCAGGAAAAGGGAACCAAGTGGAGCGAGCTGCGGCGCGCGCACGGGATCGAAAAACCGCACAACGTGCGCTACTGGTGCATCGGCAACGAGATGGACGGCCCCTGGCAGATCGGCCACATGCCCGCGCGGGAGTACGGCCTCAAGGCGCGCGACGCGGCGCAGCAGATGCGGATGGTCGACCCCACCCTCCGGCTCATCGCCTGCGGCTCGAGCAGCCCCGGGATGGGCACCTACCTCGAGTGGGACCGGGAGATCCTGGAAGAATGCTACGACATGGTCGACGGTCTTTCGCTCCACTGCTACTATCGGAACGACGCCGAGGAGACGGGGGCGGCCGGGGACACGGCCAAGTTCCTCTCCTTCAACCTCGAAATGGAAGAGCAGATCCGGGAGGTGGCCGGGGTGTGCGACTACGTGCGCGCGCGCAAGCGGTCGCGTAAACGGCTCTGGCTCTCCTTCGACGAATGGAACGTCTGGTACCGCCAGCGCGGCGGGGACGGGGGGCGGCAAAAAGCGCCGCGCCTCCTCGAAGAGGTCTATAACCTCGAAGACGCCCTTCTGGTCGGGGGCTTCCTCAACTCCCTCATGCGCTCGGCCGACCGGGTCCACATCGCCTGTTTGGCCCAGCTGGTCAACGTCATCGCGCCGCTTAGCACGAGCCCGACGGGGCTGCTGCGCCAGACCACCTACTACCCCTACCTGTGGGCGCTCGAGCAGGCGCGGGGGGAAGTGCTCCGTCTCGCCGTGGAGTCCCCCGCCTACAACGTGGCGGGGAAGGGGGCGATCCCCTACATCGACGCCTCCGGCACCTTCGACCGCCAGGGGGGGGGCTGCTCCCTTTTCCTCTTGAACCGCGACCTCGAGAAGGCCCGCGAAGTGGAACTCGTGTGGCGCGACGCCGCGCCGCGCGCGGTGGCGAGAGCCCGGGTCCTGACCGGCAACGACCTCAAGGCGGTCAACACCTTCGAGGCCCCGACCAAGGTGGCGCCGCAAGAGCTGGCGCCGCCGCGGCCGGGCTCCAAAATGACGCTGGAACTCCCGCCCCGCTCCTACGCGGCCCTGGAGTTCACGCTTTAACCCGGCTCAGTATTTGCCGTACTCGCGGGTGCAGTCGATCCACACCCGCATGTTTTCGGGATTGACCTCGTCGAGCGACGAGGCGGGGGACATTATGAAACCCCCGCCCGGCGCGGCCGCGTCGAGGATCCGTTTGCACTCCCGTTCCACCTCCTCCTTCGTCCCCATCTGGAGCGTGGATACGGGCATGTTCCCGGCGATGCAAATGTTCTTGCCCACCACCTCCTTGGCCCGCACCATGTCGACCTGGTCGAAGCGGGCGATCGCCTTCCCCCTGGGGAGCTCGGCGAGATACTCGAGGCGCGAATTGTAGTCCCCCTCGAAGAAAAGATCGGGGGTGTACCCTTTTTCGATCAGGGCCGAGCAGACGGCCTTCAGGTAGGGCCAGTAGTACCGTTCGAACTGCGCGAGCGACATGAAACCGTGCGCCCCGCGGTGCAGGGGCATTAAGACCGGTTGGAAGCCTTCGGCCGGCGGGGTGGCGGCGATCCGCTCGAGCATGAGGCGGCACATCTGTTCGCAGGCCTGCTGCAGTTTTTCGGGGCGCCGGAACATGTCGAGCATCGCGCCGCGCATCCCGCGCAGGAAATCGGAGATCATGTCAAAGGGCGAGGCCACCCCCATGAGGGGCATGGCGCAGAAAAAGCCGGCCTCTTCCAACTCCCGGCCGAGTTCCGCCCAGTTCCGCTGCCAGCGCACCGCCGCGCGCGCCGCTTCCGTCAGCGTCTCCATCATCTTCACGAAGTCGTCCGACGCCAGGTTGTTGTAGGGGAGCATGTTGAAAAGGGAACTGAGCGGCGGGAGATTCCCCAGCGGCCCCATGATGCCGTAGGCCCGGGGGAGGTAGAAGCGGACGAGGTAGTCGCTCATGTCGTTGAGGAAGAGGTCGTACTCGTCCTCCTTCATGTACTCCCCCTCGACGAACTGGTGGGTGTGATGGCGCGCCACGCCGTGCCCCGGCCACTTCGTCTGGCGGCTGTCGACCATTTCGAGCGTCCGCCCGCACGCGCTGGGGACCAGCAGCAGCCGGTCCGGCTGGTACTCCCGCGCCGCCGCAAGGTACGCCGCCCGCCACTTCGGAAAGTCGTAGAACGCGTCCCACACTTCCCCCCCCGTGAACTTCGCCGGAAAGTAGCTCAGCCCCAGCGAAATCGGCACCTGGTCCGGCTCCCTCATCTCGGTCGCATCCACCAGCCTCTTGAGCCGTTCTTCGTAAGCCTTTTTCCCCGCCGTCTCCGCCGCCTTCTCCATTTTCCCTCCTCCTGTTTTCGGCCCCTTCATCCCCACCCCAACCCCGACCTTCGCCTCCGCCCGGTCGTCAATCCCGACCTTTCCAACCCGCGCGGCGGCCCCGATTATACCGCACCCTTCCTTTTCCCGACCCGTGATAACGCAAAGGGGACCCACCCCCGCCCCGGGGGAAGATTTCCCGTCGCCCGCCCCCAGAGCTTCCGTGATGACAATCC
>Ga0209613_1001378_pt1 | contig 21660 bp, 19 predicted proteins | sample BioC13SIPDNA_2_FD_185747 | JGI IMG/M metagenome (GOLD analysis project Ga0209613, IMG submission 185747) | Anaerobic biogas reactor microbial communites from Washington, USA - Biogas_R2_A C13 SIP DNA (SPAdes) (version 2) | ecosystem: Engineered > Bioreactor > Anaerobic > Unclassified | place... | reverse complement strand
ACCACCCGGATCATCCTGGACGAGTTGTACCAGGACAGTGAAGCACTCCTTGGCGATCTGATTCGCGCCGCCCTCGAGGCGGAGCGGCAAAGTCCTTATCCCTGGCTCGTGGGAACCAGTGTCCTGCTGGGCGATCCCGGCATGGGCATTCGGACCGGCCTTGCCGCGGATCAGATTCCGCCCGGCATCCAGATTATGTCGCCCACCTCCGCCTCCTGTTTTGCCGCCGGAACCAATTTCCTGGATCTGGGGGGGATCTGTTCCGATTCCAACGGCATCTGGAAGGTCTGGGTGCGCAACAGCCGGGTGGCAGGCGAGTTTCCGGCCACGGGGACAACCCATTGGAGCGTGACGGGGCTGCCCTTGTCGGAAGGAACCAACCTGCTGACCGCCATGGCCATGGATTCCGCCGGAAACTCGGCGACCGCCGCTCTTGAGGTGGTTTGGGGCATGATGCCACCCGTCATCTCGATTGCCAGCCCCACGAACGGACCGGTCTTTACTACCGTGGCCGGTCATGTGAATGTCGCCGGGTTGGCCACCGACTACAGTGGGGTCGCACAGGTTATCGTGTGGAATAACCGGATCGCGGAAGAAATCCGGGCCAACGGAACCACGAATTGGTCCGTAGCGGGGCTGCCGCTGGCGGAAGGCACTAATCTGATATCTGTGGTGGCCGCCGATGTGTTTGGGAATTCGGCGACGGCGGATATCCAAGTGGTCAACACGGGCGTGTGGAATTCCTCAGAAACACCCATTGCGGATATTCGCAGGTTGACTGCTGGCCTTGAACTGACCTGGGACAGTATGTCCAATGAGCTCTATTGCGTGAAGTGGACCACCTCCCTGCTGGAGGATTTTGAACCGCTGGAACCCTTTATCCTCGCCACAAGCAGCATCGTGAATGTCACTCTTCCACTTGATTTGGCAAAACCGCAAATGTATTTTCAGCTTATCCGGGTTTTTGATGAAGAGCCATAAGTCATCCGCGGGCAGGAGATCGCCTCAACTGGCTTTCTCAGTAACCAGGGCTGTTTTCCGGGTGCGGATAGCGGTTTGGGCGGCCATTTCGATCCAAGCTATGGGGGGGGGGGTGTTCGGTGAGGAAACGATGTCGGCCACGAGGCACAGTTGCCTCCGCCTCGTGGTGGCCGACAGCGGCCTCTACCGCATATCCGCAAGCCAAATTGCCGACGGGCTAACGGGCTGGGCCGAGGTGCAGGCCAGGCAGGCCATCGCTCAGACCAACTTTGTGCTGTCTTGCGGCGGAACCGCTGTGGCCTGGCGGGCCGAATCGGGAGACGCGGCCCTGCTGTTCTTCGGCCAGGCGTACCGGGACATCTATACCGATCGCAATGTCTATTGGCTGGAGCCTGGTCCCGGTTTGGCGATGGCATCGGCGGATCAGGCCACGTCGGAGATTGCAATCGAGCCGTGGTTCTGGGAATCGACCCGCGTTGAACAAAACATATTGTTCCGCCCCAATCTGCATGGCGGACTGGAAGATGATTATTTCATGTGGTTTGGGCAGCAACTGACGGCGCCGCTCACGGATTGGCTCTGGACGTGCGAGGTGCCGCTGATCGATCGGCATCCGGACGTCCGGGAAGCCATGGTGACGGCTTATTTGGCAAGCGGTCATGACGGTCCGGCGGCATTCGAAAATCGCACGCGCCTGCTGGCTGACGGGCAGCTTCTGGATGATCGCCAATGGTCCGGCGCCGAGCGCCTGTCCCAATCCGGTATGGCTACGAATCTCACGGGAACCCGGCTGGCCATCTCGATTGAAGGCCTGCGGGCAACGGGGGTGGCCACCAATCTGATGTATGTGGATGCGCTGGAAGTTCGCTATGCCCGGCGGCTGCAGGCCCATGACGATCAATTGCAGTTTCAGCCAGAACCTGGGACGGATCTTGTGACGGTGAGAGGTTTCTCCAATTCCGCCATCCGGGTGATGGATGTTACGGATCCTTTGCGGCCCGTCGAAATCAAGGCGACGGTGGCCCCGGAAGGCGCCTCATGGCGCGCCTCCTGGATGATCGGGGGCGGCACCCTCCGCCGTTTTCTGGCCGCGGCCGGCACCAAATCGCCCGAACGGATGGAGGGCGCATGCCATTCCGGTTGGGATCAACCCAATGCCGGTGCCCCGCATCTGGTCATCACCCCGCAGGCATTGACCAATGTCGCCGCCACACTGGTGATGCATCGCCGCGGACAGGGGCTGGATTCCATCCTGGTGCCGCTGGAGGAACTGTATGATGCATTTGCTTGCGGCCGCCGCGATCCCCGGGCCATCGCCCGGTTCCTGGCGTATGCCCGTGCGAATTGGACTGTCCCCCCAGCCTACGTCTGTCTGGCTGGGGACGGACACCTGGATTACCATGACCACTTTGACCAGGGCCTGACGCGTCCCAACCATGTGCCCCCCTTGCTGCAGCGCGTGTACTCCGACTTGGACCGGTCGGTGGTCGCCATTGGCCTGGATAATCCCTTGGCGGACACGGATGGAGACGGGATGCCGGATTGTGCCATCGGCCGGCTGCCCGCCCAATCTCCGGAAGCGCTGGCGCGCATGATCAATCGCATCCTCGCGCATGAAGCGGCGGATGCATGGAAATCCAAGGTGCTGCTGGTCGCGGACTGGGATGGAAACAAAACCTTTTCGCAAGCATGCCTGCGGCTTGCCAAAAGCATTCCGCCCGGGATTCGCGTGCAGCATCTGAACCGGACGTCTGCCGCGCGTGAGCCCATGCGTACGGGCTTCATCGCCGCGATGAACTCCGGCCCGGCACTGGCGGTCTATCTAGGCCATGGAAACAATATCGCGCTGGGTTCGGGCGATTGGTTTTTCCGGCATAGCATCAGTCAGTCCGATATGCCGGCCTTGACCAACCGCATGCGCGCCCCTTTATTGCTGGCCGGGACCTGTTTGCTGAATAATTTTTCCAAACCCGCGCCAACGGATCGCTGCATCGGAACTGGCTTCCTGGCCGAGGCGGCGGGCGGGGCGGTGGCCGTCTGGGCTTCGGCCATGCAATCTTCGTTGTCCGTTTCCGAGGATGCCTCCCGGACTCTTCTGGATAATCTGATGTTGAACCATGATGTCCGCCTGGGCGATTTGGTCATGTCCGCCTTGGAGGCTGAAAACCACAGCATCACGCCCTGGGTGGTTGCGGCCAGTGTTCTGCTGGGTGATCCCGGCACGCAGATCCGCACGCACATGGTGCTGGATCACACCCCGCCCTCCATCCAGATGACCAGACCGACGATCGCGCCAAACTGTGCGACAACAACGAATCCATTGGACCTGGCGGGTACCGCGCTGGACGGCATCGGTGTGAAACAAGTGGTTGTCCATAACAGCCGGAACGGAGCGGAGAAGGTGGCCGAAGGCACAACCAAATGGCGTGTGACCGGCTTGGCACTCGAGGAGGGTGCCAATCTGATTTCGGCCACCGCCTATGATTCAGCCGGCAATGCCGCGACCGATACCCTGCACGTGGTCTACACCATCCCGCCCATCTTGACCGTGACGCCGACAAACCAGTCACTCAGTTATGCTGCAGGGACAATGGTGATGGCTGTGACCAACACGGGGAAGGGGACGCTGGCGTATGCCGCGGCCAAATCCGCGACATGGCTGACCATTGTGGCCGGGAGCAAGGGCACCAACACCGGAACAGTCGTTGTCTCCTATGCGGCCAACCCTGGCCGGACAGCTCGTTCGGCCACGGTGACGGTCACGGCGCCCAGCGCATTTGGCAGTCCGGTCGTCGTAAGGGTCACCCAGGCGGGGAATCCGGTTCTGACGGTATCTCCCGCTTCCTGGAGTTTCGGCACGCTCGAACTCGGTACTTCGGCCGACCGGACGTTCATCGTGAAGAACTCCGGCGGGAGCCCGCTGGCCGGTGCGGCCACCGTGCCGGCGCCGTTTACCATTGTCTCCGGCGGAAGCTACACGCTGGGGCCAGGGCAGAGCCAGTCCGTGACTGTCCGGTACAACCCGGCCGTGGCAGGGAGCGACAAGCAACGGGTCAGTTTCACGGGGGGGGCGGGAGCGGTTCGCCAGGTTGTCGGCAGTGCCAAGGCTCGGTTGACCGCAGAGGTTCCCGGCGGCGGGGGAACCGTTGCCGGCGCGGGTCTCTATGCTCCGGGGATACGGATCGCTCTGACTCCGCGGCCCGCCCCGGGTCACACCTTCTTGCACTGGGAGGATGGGTCCCAGGTCTCTGCGCGTAAACTGACGATGCCGAATGTACACCTGTCGGTGACGGCAACCTTTGGGGTCACGGCCATCATCCCGCCGCCGGCGATCGGAAATCCGGGGCATCAAGTTGCGATGGTCGGTGTACCCTTCGGGTTGCCGCTGGACATCACCTCGGAAAGCCTGCCGACCGTGACGGTGACCGGGTTGCCGGCGGGGCTGAAATACAATGCGGCGAGCAAGTCGATCCTCGGCACGCCCACGATACCGGTGACGAACAAACTCGTGACCATCCATGCACGAAATACCGCCGGCAAGGTGGCCGTGCCCGTGGCCTTCACCTTGACGGTGGAACCGCTGCCGGCGTGGGCCTGGGGTTCGTACAACGGCTGGTGCCTCATTGCGGGCAATCCGGACATCGGGTCGGCGGTCATGACCGTGAGCCGGCAGGGCAAAATCAGCGGGAAGCTGTCGGCGGGGGGCGTCCATTACAGTTTCCGCGCCTCGTCGTATGCCGCCGGGAGCAATGCGGCAGACGGTTTCTCGTTTGCGGGAAACGCCGTGGCCGGGCGTGCGACCTTGCCCCTGACCATCGTGGTGGAGCCGGCGGGAGGCATCAGCAGCCCGGCCGGGCTGGGGGTGGCAAACAACCGGGCCGTCGGGGTGGATGCGGTGATGTACCGCAATGTTTGGAGCGATGCGGACATGCGGGCTTCGGCCACGAATTTCAACGGGTACTACACCGTGACCCTGCCGGACATGGCGGCACCGTGCGCCGCATCGGATCTTTTCGGCAGCGGATACCTGACGATCACGCTGAACCGGGGGGCGGTGAAGGCGGCCGGCAAGTTGGCCGATGGCACGGCGGTGTCGATGAGCAGCACGTTGCTGGTGGATGCCTCGAACCGGATTTTCACCGTGCTGTACAGCGCGCCGGCCACATACAAGGGCGGCTGTTTGTTCGGCATGGCGGAGTTCCTGGCACCTGTAGAGGCGGGGGCGGGGGCGGTTCTGGTGCCGATGGATGGCGAGTCCTTTGTTTGGGAGAGCCGTAATCCGCTGGCCACCGGCACCTACGGAGAAGGATTCGTGCGGGACCTGGACCTGGCGGGGGGCTGGTACAACAAGCTGGACAATCTGTATGCGTATTACACGAATATGCCCTTGAACATCGGCACCGGCGCCCTTGCGCCGGCCCCGGAACTGCTGGTGGGGGCCAACCGGGTTGAGTCGGGGTGGTGGAATCCCGGCGGATTGCCGTTGTCGGTGGTCTTCGACCGGCGCGGAGTGCCGGCGGGCCTGGCGGCGCCCAAGGCGGCGAAACCGGTCAAGGTGGATGGCGCGTATGCCTACGAGGCGGCGACCAACACGGTCGGATTGACCTTCTCGGCCGTCAAGACGACCGGCCTGTTCAAAGGAGCGTTCAAAGCCTGGTTTGATTATGGCACCAAGCACACGGCGAAAAGCATTTCCTTTGCCGGGGTGATGACGCCCCGGCGCGCAGATCCGCAGGACGGCATTGAAGGCCGCGGCTTCTTCCTGTGGACGGACAAGAGCCAGTACACCAATTCGCGCGGCCGGGCGGTGCCCTATGCGTTCAAGTGGTCCTACGACTTTGTCATTCAATCCGAGGAACCAGTGGAGATCACTCCTGCCCCCATCCGCATGAGCGGCAAAAGTGATTCTGGAGGTGAACCATGATGCGAGCAGAAAACACGATGGATGCCGTTGCCGTTTCCTCGGATGGTTCCGCCTGTTGCATCTCGCCAATAACCAAGGTGCGCCGCCAAGTCGGGGTGGTGTTGTGCCATGTCAACGAGAAACACATGCTTGTTCCCGCCATGACCAACAAGGTCGACCTCGACAGCCTGTTTCTGTTGAATGAAACCGGGGCCTTCATCTGGGAACAACTCAATGGATACCGGCATGTGGAGGAGCTTGGCAAAGCCATGGCCAAGGCCTTTGGCATCGAGTGCGATGCCGCCACCCAGGATGTAGTTCTTTTCCTGTCGTCTCTGCATGAACACCGGCTGGTGGAACTGGCCGGGGGATGGTAGGGCTATTTCCGGCCTCAACCCCCTGCCCGGCCCGGGGCGGGGCATTGTTCCGGAAAGGGGGCGCGGCGCGATCCCGGCCATCGGTGCTGCTTGCTTTCACTCCCGGAGGGGATATAGTGATGTCCTTGAACATTCAGGTTGATTCCGCGGCTGGTTGAAGGCGGATTCCAACGGAGAAATCGCCGCGGTTTTCCCCGACCAGTATTGGACGGAGGGTAGTCATGTCGGAGCGGGCTCTGGAACCGGAAATGCGTTTGCGCCGGCGGGCAGGCGTGGTTCTGCGGCATGTCGCCGGGGAACACATGCTGGTGCCGACTATGACCCGGATAGTCGATCTTGAAAGCCTGTTTCTCCTGAATGCCACGGGGGTTGCCGTCTGGGAGCATTTGAATGGGGGCGAAAGAATCGGCGACGCCTGTCAGTACATTGCCGATACTTTCGCGATTGATCCCCAAGCGGCTCAGGCCGATGTCACAGCCTTCCTCGCAGATCTGCTGCAATCGAACCTGGTCGAGATCGTCGCGGCGCATGGCTCCTGACTGCGAACCCTTGTCCGGCCCCGCTCGCATCAAGGCATTGCGCCGGCGCGCCCGGGAGGAACGCATTCCGCTGAAAGTCACGCTGGCCTTGACCCATCGCTGCAACCTGCGATGCCTCCACTGCTATGTGCTGCCCAATGCCCGGTCGCCGGAACTCGAACTGTCCTCCGGCGACTGGCTGGCCTTGGCGCAGGAAGCCGCCGAGGCCGGATGTTTTTCCATGCTGCTGACCGGCGGGGAGCCTCTGTTGCGGCGCGATTTTGCCGACATCTACCTGGGCATTCGCCAGATGGGCATCCATGTCACATTGTTTACGAATGCCACGCTGGTCGATGAGCTCACCATTGAGACGCTTTGTGCCGCCCCCCCGAGGCTGATCGAAGTGACCGTGTATGGGGCCACTCCAGAGACCTACCGGCGGGTAACCGGCCGCGCTTCCGCCTATGCCGAGGCCATGCGGGGCATTGGGCTGCTGCGGGCGGCAGGCTTGCGGGTCGGTTTGAAAACGATCTTAATGACCTGCAACCAGCACGAATTTCTGGCTATCCGTGCCATGGCCGCCGCAGGTGAACCGAATGTCCGCTATGACCCGGCCGTTCATCCGCGCTTTCCGGGTGACAAGGAAGTGGACCATCTGCGGTTGCCGCCCGCAGAAGTCGCGGACTTGGAGTTTTGCCACGTTTCCGACCTGCCGCGCCAATTGCTTCTGCAGAAGGCGCGGGAAGCAACCATCAAGCCGTCAGATTCCAAGCCGCTGTATCGGTGCGGGGCGGGCCTGACGTCCTGCTATGTGACCGCCGAAGGCATGGTGCAGCCCTGCACCAGCACCACCCGCTACGGCGTTCCCTATGCCAGGGGGGGGCTGCGGGCGGCCTTCCGGGAGGGACGGCGAGCCTTGGAAGCCCGGCATGCCCCCGCAGGCTTTCTATGCGCCAGTTGCGCCGACCGGCCCATCTGCAACTCCTGCCCGCCCCTGGCCGAGATGGATTGCGGCGATGAAGCCGGCCGCTTTGCCTATGCCTGTTCTCTGGCGAAGGAGCGGAGTCGCCGGTTGGCAGAGGTTGAAGAAAGAGAAAAAAACGCGAAATAGGGCTTTCCAGTGGGGGACAGATGTGACTAAGATTGAAATAGAAGGGACGGCTATGAAGACAAACGACACACAGGATCAGAAAGCCCAACAGGCTTACGAACCGCCGCGTCTGGAAGTCATGTCCTTGCAAGGCGATGAAGTGCTGGAAACCAACTGCAAGACCGCCAATCGCGATGGGTTGGAAGATCAGGCTTGCCTGCTTGCGGAAGGCGGACTGTGCGAGGTTGAGGGCTCCTGATGCCGGCGGGCGGCGCGGCCGCATCCCTTTTGCAAGGCAATCCAACTCTTTCCCTGGGGGATATTACCGTGGGCATGGCGGATGCGCTGTGCCCCCCCTTTTCCAGTTGGCCTGGCGTGTATCAGGCTTTTCTGTCCGATGGGCTTCGTCAAGCCTCTGAGGTGACGTTCGCCTGTGGATCGGAGCAGCATCGCCCCGCGGATGACCGGTTTGTCTGCGCTTGCGACCTTGATATATGGCGCTATGGCCATGTGGATGGGACCGGTGCGTATCGCTTCCATCATCGCGACGGGAGCAGTTATCTCTGGGCCGTGCCCGGTCCGGAATATGGCCGGGTTGATATCTGGACTCATGCGGAAGCCGGGCGGCGCCCTGTGCCGTTGCGGTATCCCGTGGACAAAGTCTTGTTCATGGGCGTGCTGGCGCACCGGAGCGGATGCATCGTCCATTCCTGTGGCTGGAACTGCCAGGGCCATGCCATTGTCTTTCCCGGGGTGTCCGGAGCCGGCAAGAGCACGCTGAGCCGGCAGTTGATGGCGGCCGGCGCAGGTGCCGTGCTGTCCGATGACCGCATGGTCCTGCGGAATGGGCCGGATGGTTTCCGCGCCTGGGGTACCCCTTGGCCGGGGGATGCTCTCCAGGCTCGGAACGAATCTGCCCCATTGGCCGCGTTGTGCTTCATTGAAAAGTCCCCGGTGAATTATGTGCGTCCGATCCAGCCGGCCGATGCCCTGCGCCGGCTGGCCGCGACAACTTCTATCCCCTGGTATTTGCCTGAACTGCGTGACCGGGTCTTGCCGTTGCTGGAACAACTGGTGTTTGCGGTGCCCGTGTTTCGGCTGGGATTCCGTCCGGAACCGGACGTGGTGGATTGCCTGCTTCCCCTGCTGGAGGACGCCGGCCGGCGACCCACATAAAGAGCCACGGGGAATATTGCGCATGGACGAGGTATTGCGGATGCGGTCCACCGAAAAGATGCGTGATCACGATTTGTTTTGCGGCGTGATTGCGGATGCGCTCGCGCGCGGAGAGACCGTTCAGATGCGGGTACGGGGTGTCAGCATGCTCCCCTGGCTGCGCGCCAACACCCGGGTCCGCATTGTTCCGGCGGCGGGCCGGACAATCCGCCGCGGGGATATCGCCCTGTTCTGGCGAAAACCGGGGCGGCCCATCCTGCACCGGGTTGTGGGGATCGGCCGGGGGGAGGGGCCGGCGATCTACGAATGCTACGGCGACGCCGATCTGGCTGCGCCCGAAGATGTGCCAGCATCCGCCGTGATGGGAGTGGTCGAACTTTCGGCCATTTCCCGGTGGATCTATCTGGCCCTGCAGGCTCCGCGCCGGTTCGTCAATCGGTTTTGTTCGACGTATGGCATCTGCCTGCGCCATGGATGAAGCCATCGACAGCCGCGAGATTCTGCCGCAATTGTGTGCCGCTGTCGTTACAGGCCGGCTGGCAAGCCCGAGGGATCTTTCCCTGTCGCTGGACGGCGTCAACGCGGTGCAATGGGCGGAGGGCCAGCGCGTAGTGCCATTGCTGGCTGCCGGACTCATCCTGGCAGACCAGGCCGGAGTCTTTCCCGAAGCGATTGACCGCGAACAACTGCGCCGCCGCGTGCGGGCGCTGGCCCGGCAGGTTGCTCATGCCGAAGAGGAACTGGCGTTTATCTCCGGATTGCTGGCAAGCGCGGGCGTGCGATTCCTCGTGTGCAAAGGTCCGGCCCTGGCGCGCCAAGCCTATCCGGTGCCCGAATGGCGGGTCTATGACGATTTGGATCTCTGGGTTGAATCCAGGGATCTGGTGTCAGCGCTGCACGCCTTGGAGAAAGGCGGTTACCAACGCTGGCAGTCCTTGGGTAGCCGCATCGCGGCCTGCGCGCATCGCGCCGGGATTGAAGTCGCCATGAGGCATCCTGAACGCGGACGGCTGATCGAACTGGCCCACGGCTGGCGCGCGCTCGGGCCGACCCGTCCGGCCGCGCGGGCCATCCGGGATTCTGCCGTGAGCCTGGAAATCGCGGGCACGCGGATTCAGGCCCCGGCCGCCGTTCACGCGCTTCTGTTGGCCTGCGCGCATGGCGCGCACCATGGCTGGGACCGGTTCATCTGGCTGGCGGATGTGGCCGGGCTCTGGCTGCGGTTGTCCCGGTCCGAGCGCGACACGGCTTGCCGGTTGGCGCGGCACTGGCACATGGAGACCACGCTGGGCCTGGGGTTGCGGTTCATGACGCATGATTTCGGCATTCCTTTGGAGCAGGGCCCGCTGAAATTGGCGGAGCATGCCCGTGTCCGGAACTTGGCGCATCGCGTGAACCGGCCCGGAACCACGATGATGGTCACCGCCACTCCGATGATTGCCCGGTTGCGGTTTGAAAAAGATGCGCAGGATTCTCTGTGGCGGCGTCTGCGTATGATGTTGGGTTGGGTGTTTTGGCCGACGCTGGGGGATCTTCAGGCCGTACCGCTGCCGGCCGCCCTGTTTCCGCTGTATTGGGTGATTCGGCCGGTGCGGCTCCTGCGGCATCCCTGGCGGCGCGACTGGCGCAACCTGGCTGAATTCAGCCGGTAGTGGGTCTGGATGCGAGCCGCGTGCCGGAGGAGAATCCGGAATTGCGCGGCCCACTTCCCGCCAGTGCCAGGGCCAGGGAACTCTTTGGGTCCCGCCAAGAGCAGATGCGTGCCCGGGTGTCGTCGGACAGCCAGGGGGATATGGACAAGAAGACGCATCCAGCGGTTGAAAGGCATACCGCAAGCACCAGGGCGGCTCCAGCGGTCTGGTTCATTTGAACCTTCTGATGTGGAATTTAGGTTGGCGGTGGAATCTTCATCATGTGCCCGAAGCCGGCTCTTCCCACTGCGCGGCTCGGGATATGGCCTTGTGCCACCCCGCCAGCAGCCGGCTGCGCACGGCCGGCGACATGGCGGGCGTGAAGATTCGGGCCGCGGGCCGCGCGGCCAGATTTTGAGGGGTCTGCCAGCCGAGCGCCAACGCGGCGAGCGCGGCCGCCCCGAGGGCCGTGGTCTCCATGCAGGCCGGTCGTTCAATGCGGCAATTCAGCACGTCGGCCTGGAATTGCATCAGGAAGTCATTGCTGGCGGCCCCGCCGTCCGCCCGCAGTACGGTCAACGGGCGGCCCCGGTCCGCCTGCATGGCGTCGGCAACGTCCCCGCACTGGTAGGCGATGGATTCCAGCGCGGCGCGGATGACCTGGGCCCGGCCGGTGCCCCGGGTCAGGCCCAGCAGCGCACCCCGGGCATACATGTCCCAGTGGGGCGCGCCCAGGCCGGCGAACGCGGGTACGAAATACACTCCGCCCGTGTCCGGAATCGAGGCGGCGATGCTTTCCGAGTCCGGGGTTTGGGCGAGGATTTGCAGTTCGTCGCGCAGCCATTGCATGACGGCGCCGGCGATGAATACGCTGCCCTCCAGTGCGTAGTTCGGCGCGCCGGGCCGGGATTGGGCCGTGAGTGTGGTCAACAGTCCGTGCCGGGAAAGAACCGGGACGGTTCCCGTGTTCATCAGCAGGAAGCAGCCCGTGCCATATGTGTTTTTCACCTGACCGGGCTCCAGGCATCCCTGGCCGAACAGCGCGGCCTGCTGGTCGCCGGCGAGACCGGCAACGGGGGGGCGGTGCGAACCGAATTCAGACAACTGGCAGGCGGCGGACAGGCCGGAGGACGGCACGACTTCCGGGAGCATCCCGGCCGGAATGTCGAACAGGGCGAGCAACTCCTCATCCCATTGCAGCGAGTGGATGTTGAACAGCATGGTGCGAGAGGCGTTGGTGAAGTCCGTGACATGCCGCGTCCCGCCGGAAAGGTTCCAGACCAGCCAGGTATCGATCGTGCCGCACAGCAGGTCGCCGCGGCGGGCGGATTCGCGCGCGCCGGCGACGTGGTCGAGGATCCATTGGATTTTGGTTGCGGACAGATATGCATCGAGAAGCAGCCCCGTCTTTTCGCGGATGCGGGTTTCCAAGCCCTGTTGCCGGAGCGCCTCGCACCGGTCCGCCGTGCGCCGGCACTGCCAGACGATGGCGTTGTGGATGGGTTTTCCGGTGCGGCGGTTCCAGACCACGACGGTTTCGCGCTGGTTGGCCAGCGCCAGGGCCGCCACACGGTCCGCTTTGCAGTCGGCGCGCCGCAGAACCTCGATCATCACGGTTCGTTGCGATTCCCAAAGGGTTTCCGGATCGTGTTCGACCCAGCCGGGGCGCGGATACATCTGGGGGAATTCCTGCTGCACCGCTGCGCAGCACTGCAATTCGCGGTTGAAAAGCAGCGCGCGCGAACTGGTCGTGCCTTGGTCGAGGGCAAGGATGTATTCCTGCATGGCGTTCTCCGGTGGCAGGGTGGCGGATTTGCCCCGCACGCGGCCACTATCGATCCAGAGCCGGTCCAAGGCGAGGAAAAACCGTAGCGGATGCTAGGGTTTGCGGACGGAGAGGAGGGCGACGGCAACCAGAAGCGCACCGGCGAGGAAGCTCCGGAGGTCGGCGGCTTCGCGGAACACGAACAACGACACCGCGACCCCAAGCGGGATCTTGAGGTTGTTCATCACCGCGAGCTGACCAGCGGAAACGAAGCGGGCCCCGCGGTTCCACAGGAAGAAACATATCCCCGACGCCATGACGCCGAGGTAGGCGAGTATGGCCCATTGCATGGGCGTCGGGACGGGCAGCTCCTGCCCGAGGCGGTCCGTCAGGATCATGGGGGTCAGAACCGCAAAGCCGCCCAGATGCATCCAGAAGAAAATCCGGTGGTCAGGCATGGCGGGAACAAGGCGGGCCATGAGCACGCGGTAGGCTAGTTGGCCTGCGGCAAAGCACAAGTTGGAGGCTTGCATGAGCAGGAACCCGATGAGCGGCGCGGTGCTTTCCAGTTCAACCCACTGGAGGATGGCGGCTCCGCCCACCGCCAGCGATGCGGCCAGGAAATTGCACGGCCGCCAGCGCCGGGCGCCAAGATCGCTGAGCAACGCGACCAGGATGGGCGTCGTCACGGTGAAGAGCGCGACTTCATGGGATTTGAGAAAGCGGAAACTGGTCAGATAGGCCAGGTACATCAGGCCGAACTGGACCGCGCCGGTGGCAAACAGGCCGAGGCCGATTTTCCACGGCACGCGGCGGACAAACGGCAGGAAGACCCCCGCCGACAGCGCCAGGCGGATCCAGCCCACCCAGGCCGGCGGCAAGCCGGCAAGATGGTTGCCGATCAGGCCAAAGGAAAAGGCCCACACCAGCGACACCATCACCAAATAGCTCATGGATAAAAAGTATGGCGGATGAAATGGTCCGGAAAAGCCCAATTCCCGGAAAAATGAAGGCCCCGCCGCGGAGCGGGGCCGGATGCGTGGCGGAGTTTACTCCACGGCGGACGGAGGCAAGTCGTCTGGCATCTCGCCGGGCGGGGGCGGCGCCGGTTCGTCGCTGGCCTCGTCCGGCGGCGGGGCCGGGCCGCCTGCGGGACCGGGACCGTAGCCGCGCCGGCCACTCTTGGCATAGGGGAATTGCCGGAAGGCGTCGGGGACCGGAGGCCGCTCCCCGGATAGAATGCGCTGGATCTGTTCTTCGATGCGGGCGTCGCGATTGGCCTGGCCGTCGGCCACACGCTCCTTGAGCCCGGCAAGGCGTTCCTCGGCCTGCGCCAGGCGCTCTTCCTGGTGCGCCTGCATGCGATCGGCCGCTTCGCCGAGTTTGGCGCGGAGTTGTTCGACCAGTTCGGCTTTCTTGGTTTCGTCGGTCTCGGCGCGGGCGGCAGCGCCGAGCTGGCGGATGGCGCGGTGTTCGGCCCGCATCTGTTCTTTCATTTCGGGGGACATCGGGCCGCCGGAGCGGTCCCGGTCACCGCGCGTGGCCTGCTTGGCTCCGCCATGCGGACTGGTCATGCCGCACATGCCCGGGCGGGCGGGCGGCAGAGGATACGATTCGGAAACGTCTTCCTGGGCAAAGACGGCGCCAGCCGCAAGAGCGGCGACGATCATCAGTGTGGTGCATTTCATGGTCTTCTCCTGTTTCGGGATTCTTGTTTCAAAACTCCGTGATTTGGAATTCAATGTCCGCGGCAACGGCCAGAAGCAGTGTTTCAAGTTCGGTGAAATCGGCATCGAGAGGATCCGTCCATTCCTCTTCTTCTCCGGCGATGGCGGTGACGGCGAGAACAGGTGGTGCCTCGGTTGCGTGGAAAGCGCGAATGCCCAGCAGGAGGGCCAGGACGGCGGCGGCGGCCAACAGGGGCTTCCATGCGGGGGGACACGAGACAACCGGTTTTTCCGGGGGCGGCCGGAGCCGTGCGGCGATTTTCAGGGCGGCATCGGGCGCGGGATGGATGGCGGGTGGTGGAAGAACGCGGGCAAGGGTGTGCAGTTCCTGCCGGAGTTGGCGCGCCGAATCCGAGCGGGCCAGCTCGGCATCCAGGCGGCGGCGTTGCTGCGGGGAGAGTTCGCCGGACTGTTCGAGAAGAAGGAGTCGGTTGAGTAGTATGGTGTTCATGGACGGAGATCCTGCAATTCGCGGTAAATGGGGCCGAGGGCGGCGCGGAGCTTGTCGAGGGCGTATTGCATGCGGGCGAGGGCGGTATTGACGGAGCAGCGCTGGATGCGCGCGATTTCCTTGAAGGGCAGGCCAGCGTCCATGCGGAGCCAGAAGACCTCGCGCTGCTCGACGGGGAGCTTCGTGGTGGCGGTTTGGATCTGTTGTCCGAGGTCGCGGCCGGCAGCTTCGTCGGCGGGGGAGAGGGCGGCGGAGGGAACGGGCTCGGTGCCGGGTTCGTCGAGCGAACCGTCGGGTTTTTTACGGCGCGCCTGGTCGATGATCAGGTTGTGGGCGATGCGGAACAACCAGCCGGGCAGATTCTTCTGGCGAAAATAATTCATGTGTTGGATGGCGCGCACCCAGGTTTCCTGGAACCAGTCATCGGCTTCGCCGGGGTGGGTGGCAAAGCGTTGCAAGAACCCGAAGAGCGGGTGCTGGTACTTGGCAACAAGTTGGCCAAGGGCTTCGGCGTTGCCGCGGCGATAGGCTGCCAGGAGTTTCGCATTGTCGTCATCCATCACGGGCTTCTTTGGAACGGGGCCTTTCATGACGGACAACGGATCAGGGGCGGGTTTTATTGTCCGGGCGGCTCACGGGATGCCGAGGCGGTAGTAGCTGTGGGCCTGATCGGCGGGCAGGGTGACGGGGTTGTTGGTGCAGTCGGCGATCAGGGGCACGAAGCCGCTGCCGCCGGCGGCCAGGTCGGATGAGGCGCTCAGGACGACGGGCCGCTCGGGCACGGCATCGAAATGCAGCGCGACGGACGAGGTGCTGGGGCGGGTGATGGAGGTGATGGCGAAGGGCGGGCCGTTCCAGATGCGCACGCAGGCCTGGGTGGATGTCTGGGAAAGGATGCGGACGTTCCAGCCGTGAGGAGTGGCCGTTGCACCGGGGTTTCCGGAGCCGGCCAGCGCGGTTCCTCCGGCGACGCGGTTGGTGATGAAGTGCATGTACTGGTTGGTGCCGCTGGTGGCTTTCTGCTGGTAGAGGTACCAAATATCGCTGCCGGCGGGATACTGGCGAGCGCGGACGCCGTAGTCGGTGGCGGAAGGAACGATCGCGCTGGCGTCCCATTGCACGGTCATCCAGCGGTTGGTGTCGCTGCCGGGCTGAAGCGCCCGCTCGAGTCCGGGGTAGTACCCCAGGGCATCGCTGAACAGCGGCACGGCGGGCCGACCGGCGAAATCCTCCGCGGCGCGCACGTATGGCGGCTGCAGGGAGAAAGGGGCGGCGTCGGACAGGCCGAACGGGGCGTCCCGCATCAGCAGGCGGCTGCTGACATTGGCCCGTTCGCAGGCGATGCCTTCCGCAAGTGCGGCCGGGTCGCGATAGGGCTCGGGATGCGCATCCATGACCAGCAGGCGGCCTTTCGGGCCGAAGGAAGGCGGGTTGGTCAGGTACGTGGCGATTTCGTTGTCTTTGTAGAAGGAATTGTAGTGCCAGACCAGCAGGCCGCCGTTCACGGGCCCGAAGCGCCAGTTGGAGATTCCCAGGCTGTGGTCGTAGCCGCCGTCGGCCTCGGTATTGCGCCATTGCAGGTAATAGGCCTGGGGATAGCGAACGAACCCGTCCGTGCACGCCCACGGGGCATAATAAGTCCAAAGGCCCGAGTTGGTTTCGGCATCGTCGTGCAGGAGGAGGGCGGAACCGGAGATGACGCGCACGTCATCGACAAAAGCCCCTGCGCCCAGAATCGCGTAGTCGGTGGTGTACTGGAAGGCGAGTTGGACGTTCTGGCCGGCGAAGGCGGCGAGGTTGTTGGTCCGGATCTGGTAGGCGGGATATCCAGGGTTTTTGCCGCTGGAGGACCCGAGCACAACCCAGTCGGCGCCTGTGTTGGTGGTGGCCAGCACCCGGAAGAAGTCATAGCCCGCCTCCGTGTCATAGGCGGCGGCATAGACGAGATCCGCGCCCTCCGCTGGAATGGCCAGCGGGAGGGACAGCACCATGCTGCCGTTGATGTTGACACCTGTGCCGCTCCACCAACTGCGCATGCCGCGCGGGGGAACCGCCAGCGGCGCCAGATGATCCGGAAGTTCGATCTTGGCGGCCCGGTGCACTCCGGGGCCGCCGGGAAAACGACTGGCCTGGCCCAGATGGATTTCATGAACCACGGCCGGATCGGAGATCACGCAGGGATCCAGCCAGCCCCAATTATCGAGGTGAAGCGGATCGGGTGCCTGCGGCAGGAACCCGAGAGGGAAGCCGGTCCAATCGTCGGCCATCAGGGTCCAGAAGCCGGCGGAGGTGTCGCCGTAGCCGTAGGCGTAGAGATCATCCGCGCCCAGATTGTGGGCGTATTCGTGGGCCAGGACGCTGATCCCGCAGTTTTCGGGCATGATGATGAACCGGGAGGCGTAGAGGCCTTCGGCGACCGGATATTTGCTGGTCAGGCTGGAGGACTGGGACCAGATCGCGGACTCGCCGTAGGAAGTCCGGTTGAGGAGGATGGCGCTGTCCTCTTCGCCATAGCCGGCGTGGATGATCCACAGGCGGTCGATGATTGTGTCGCCATTGAGATCATAGGGGGCCCAATCGAAGTCGGGATAGGCGGCATTGACCGCGTCGATCGCGTCCATGACCAGGCGGCGGGTGTTGCCTGCGCCGGGAATAGCCCCGTTGTGGGCGGCGGACGTGGCGCCCGATTTGCGGCCGGGAATCGCGTCCGCCCCGTAGTACCAGATGGAGTTGGTCACCTGGACCCAGCCGACCACGTCACCAATGATCTCGTAGCGCCCGGAGGAGAAATCACGGTAGTAATCGCGCACGGACTGCCCTGGGAAGTCGGCGGCCACGGGAGAGCCGTCGGCCCGGTCGTAGGAGAAGGTCCAGCCATCGCCGAAGGCGATATTGCGGTAGTAGTCCGGCGAAAAATCCGGCGTCCAGATGGTTTCGCCGGAAATGTCCGCGGCTGAGAGCGGGCGCGGGATTTCATTGTGCAGCGGACCCGCATAGCGGCAGTTGGTGGGAGCCGTGATGCCGTATTTGGCGGCGAAGAACGACGAGGCGGCGGCATTGCCAGAGTTGGTCCCGTCGTATTCCGTCTGCTCGGCGATGCCGAACGGATCCCAGGTGGACACCCCGGGCGTCCACGTGAACGTATTGGTGCCGTTGAACTCGACCAGGATGATCAGCACGCGGTCAGTGCCGGTCTTGGCAAGCATGGCCAGGCGGGATTCCAACTCCGCCTTGCGGGCGGATTGCTTGGCGTCAGGCCCGTCCCGGTGCGCGGTCAGGTCGCGGAGTTCGCGGACCAGGCGCTGGCGTTCCCGGATGCGCCGCACTTCGTCGGGATTCGCCTGGTCCCGATCCTCTTTGGCCGGGGCCCTGCCGTCGGCCGGTTCGACGTCGCGGGGCATCACGGCTTGGGAGGTGGACCATCCCAGGACGCAGAGGCCGCCGGCCAGCGCACGCCGCGTCCAGGCGCTCATTCCGCGGGGTTCTCCGGATTGGCGGTCGTGACGGGCGCCGGAGATGGGCGTTTGTTCCGGCGCGCGTAGCGCTGGCCGGAGCCCATCATGACGGCGAGAGGCGCCAGGGCCGGGATCTGGGCCAGCGCGATCTGGATGGCGGCGGCCAGGGGGACCGCAAGCAGCGCGCCGACGATGCCCCAGAGCCAGCCCCAGAAGAGCAGAAAGAGCAGGATGACCACCGGCGAGAGATTGAGCCGGTCGCCGTATACCTTCGGGGCGATGAAGTTGCCCAAGGTGTTTTGAATGACCAGCAGGACAAGGACGACCCCGACGGCGGGCCAGATGCTCGGGGCGAACTGGACGAGGGCCATCAGGACGGGCGGGATGCTGGCGACGATGGAACCGACGGTGGGGATGAAGTTGAGCACGAAGGCGAGCAGGCCCCACGCGAAGGCGAATTCCACCCCGATCCACGCGAGCGCACCCCAAACGCACAGGCCGGTGACAAGGGAGATCACGAAGAGTGCGCCGAGATAGGCGCCGATCTGGCGTGAGATGGCATTGGTGACGTCGAGGATCGCATCGGCGCGGCCGGGGAAGGCGGCGCGGAGCTTGTCGCTGGAATAGGGCTTTCCGATGAGCATGAAGACGAGGAAAATCAGCACGAGCACTGCGTTCGAGATGAAGGAGATGAAGAACTTGGAGGTTTTGACCACGGCAGGGCCGACCTGGGAAGTCCAGTCGAGGTCCTTGAGGGCGAAGGCGGGTATGTCGAGGAGCTTGCCGTAGTGGTCGAGGGTCTCGGAGAGGCGGACTTGGTATTCGGGGAAAGCCTTGGCGAAGGCAAGGAGGCGCTGCTGGATGACGATGCCCGCGCCCCAGGACGCGAGCAGGAGGAGCACGACGACGCAGGCGACGGCGAGGAAAGCGGGAAAGCGCAGGCGGCAAACAAGGAAATTGACGACGGGAGCGAGGAGGTAGCTCAGCAGCCAGGCGATGAGCAGAGGGATGACGACACCCTGCGCGACTTTGAGCACGAAACCGACGGCGATGACAGCAAGGATGCCGAGCGACAGAGACGTGGCGCTGACGCGCTGGGGCCGGGTGCCGGTGGCAGGATTCATGGAAGAAATCCGGGAGGGCGGCTGGGAAAGGCCCACGCCAGGTAGAAATCAATGCAGGCCGGGCCGCAGAACATCCAGAGGATCGCCGCCAGCGCCAGGTGCGGCCCGTAGGGAATCCGGCTCTGCAGCTCTTTGCGTCCGGCGGCAATCAGCCCGAGGCCAAACAGGGTGCCCGAAAACGAAGACACAAACACGGTGAACAACACCGCCCGCCAGCCAAGACATGCCCCGATGGCTCCCAGCAGCTTAACGTCACCCAGGCCCATGGCCTCGCGCTTGAGGGCCGCGCGGCCCAGGATCGCTACCAGCCAGAGCAATCCGCCGCCCAGCCCCAGCCCCGTCAGGGACTGGATCAACGCAGGAAGGCGTTCGGTTTGATCATGTAATTCGGGAAAAGCCAGGGCCAGGACAGGACCCGCGATCATTCCCCCGATGGTCACGCGGTCCGGGAGGATCAGATGATCCAGATCAACAAAGGTGCCCAGGATCAGGGCGGCGGCGAACAGCCAGTAAACCGGAGTCTGCACGGTCCAGCCGTGCACGAGCCAGATTCCCGCGAACAGCGCGCCGGTCAGCAGTTCCACCACCACGTAGCGCGGGGAAATAGGCGCGTGGCAGTGGCGGCACCGGCCGCGCAGCAGAAGCCATGAGAGCAGCGGAATGTTGTCCCACGGCGCGATGGCGTGGTTGCAGGCGGGGCAATGGGAGCCGGGCCTGACGATGGATTCGTCGCGCGGGATGCGCCAGATGCAGACGTTGAGGAAGCTGCCGATGCACAGGCCGGCAAGAAAAATGAAAATCGATACAATGAAAAAGGCTTCTGACGGAAGGGGCATCATGGGCGCTTGGCTTTCAGGGCTTTTTCAAGGGCGGCGCGCATGACGGGAACGGGCGGTTTGCGGCCGGTCCACTGGCGGAACGCGCGCACGCCCTGATGCAGGAGCATGCCGAGGCCATTGCCCGTGCGCGCGCCGGCGGCCTGCGCGGTGGCCAGCAATGGCGTGATGGCGGGATTGTAGATCAGGTCGAAAACAAGCTGGTCCTTGCGGAAGGATTCGGCCGGCAGCAGCGCCGGATCGCCGGGGCGCATCCCGACCGGCGTGGCCTGGATGATCAGGTCGCAGTCGCGCGCGGCAGCGCGGGCGCGGTCGAGGGAAATGCCGGCGACGGGCAGGCCCGGCGCGGTTTGGCGCAGCGCGAGAAGCAGGCGGCGGCGCGCGCCGAGACGGATGTCGGCCACGAGGATTTCCGCGGCGCCCTGCATGGCGCAGGTCAACGCAAGGGCGCGGCCGGCGCCGCCGGCGCCCAGCACGAGGACGCGCCGGCCGCGCGGCGTGGCCCGGAACGCCTCTTTCAGCGCATCAAGGAAGCCGGGTGCGTCGGTGTTGTCGCCGTAGAGCGTGCCGTCCGGGCGGAATACGACCGTGTTGACGGAATGCAGTCGTTTCGCGCCGTCGGACAGCTTGCCCTTGGCCGCGAGGAAGCGATAAGCGGCCTCCTTGTGGGGAATGGTGACGTTGGCGCCGCCGCAGCCGTGCGCGCGCAGTTCCGCAAGCGTGCGAGCCACCTCGCCGGGGGCCACGTCCAGCAGGCCGTAGATCGCGTTCAGGCCCAGGGCTTTGAACGCCGCGTTGTGCATGGCCGGGGAAAGCGAATGGCCGACGGGATGGCCGAGGAGGAAGAACGGCTGAGGCTTTCCTGTGGTCATGACGCGGACAGAGTGGCGTATTTCCGGACGCGGGAAAAGGGAAAAGCCATTTTATCTGGCGACACCCTGGCGCAAGAGCTTGGCCAGGGCTTGGCCGAGCGGATGGTCGGGCGTTTGAAACGACAATACCCGGCCTCGCGTGGCGACGAATCCGGCCTTGGCCAGCGTGCGCAGATGCAACTGCAGGCTGCACGGAGCCATGGGGCATTCGGCCAGCAGCTGGGCCTGGGTTTTGGGGCGCTGCATCAGCGACCGGGCCAAGGCGATTCGGCGTTCGTGGGCCAGCCCCGCGGCGATGCGGGCCATGTCGGCATCGCGTTCGGCGGGCCGGGATTCCAAAGCGGCGCGGATGGCCTTGAGCAGGGGGGCCGCGGTGGGTACTTGCGGATCGGGAATGGGCGAATAGACGACGGCGATGCCGCGCTTGACCGGCCGGAGCAGCCCGCGGGATTGGATGCGGCGCATTTCCTGACTGGCGTAGGGCCGGCCGATGCCGGCCGCTTTCGCCAGGGCGGCGACATGTTGCCCGGGATGGTCATGCACTTGCCTCAACAGCTTGATGCGGTTTGCGCCGGCCAACACGCGGCAGGTGCGCCATAGCGTGGGATTCAACGTTTGCACGGGGAGGCGGGGCGAAGGTGTGGTTTTCATGACTATAATAGTTGCAACTATTATAGGTTCTGTCAAGCGTGGCAGGAAGATCCGGGCAGGGCCAATAACTATAATAGTTGCAAATATTATAGTATTGGAGATC
>Ga0209613_1001376_pt1 | contig 21683 bp, 18 predicted proteins | sample BioC13SIPDNA_2_FD_185747 | JGI IMG/M metagenome (GOLD analysis project Ga0209613, IMG submission 185747) | Anaerobic biogas reactor microbial communites from Washington, USA - Biogas_R2_A C13 SIP DNA (SPAdes) (version 2) | ecosystem: Engineered > Bioreactor > Anaerobic > Unclassified | place... | reverse complement strand
CTGGTGCTGCGGCTCAGGCGCAGCCTGTCGCCGTATTACTGGACCACCATCTGCGACAGCCTTCCCTTTGTCGTCGTCGTCGAGCACACCAACCTGGTCGGGCCGCGCGGCTATGGCGGGCATATCGTCTACCTTTCGCGTTACCTGGACATTTCCGACCCGGTCTGGACACAGTCCGACGGCGAGATTTACCGCCTGTTCATCCAGGGCCTGTCCAGGCTTTATCCCCACTTCAGCGCTGCGGACGTTATCGACTGGCGTTTGCAGCGCACCCGCTGTGCGCAGCCGGTGATCGGGCGCGGATACTCACGCCAGATGCCGGCCATGGATACGCCCTGGTCCGGCGTCAAGCTGGCCGGCATGGCCCAGATCTATCCTGAAGACCGCGGCATGAACTACGCGGTTCGGCTGGGACTGGACGCGGCACGCTCGGTTCTGCGCGAAGACCAGCTGCGCGGGGCTGCAGATCCTGGCCTGCGCTGTGGCTTCTTGCAGGAGGAAGGCCCATGAAAAAGCTCTGGACACGGCTTGGCAGCTTACCTTACCTGCTCTATTTGGCGCTCTTGGCGCCGGTGGGCTTTCTTTTCTGGCTGATGCCCCAGGATGCGGGCCGTATCCTGATCTGGCATCTCGCGCTCAGCATCCCCGGCTGGCTGGTCTGGCCAGCTGTCTGCCGGCTGTTTCCGGATGGCGACGGCGGTTACCTGCTGGCCAAGGCAATCGGGCTGGCCATCCCCGCCTGGATCGTCTGGACCTTGTCGTTTCTGCACCTGCTTCCCTTTGCCCGCTGGGCGATCATCGCCGTGCTGCTCCTGGTTGGTGCGGCGGCCTGGGCCTGGCGGCGCGGCTACCAGACCGCCTGGGATTTTCTGCGCCGGCCATCGGGCAGCCGCCATCTTGTTGCCGGCGAATTGTTCATCCTTAGTGCTTTGATCTTGTGGAGTTTCGCCCGCGGCCTGAAACCGGAGCTGGACAGCCTGGAGAAGTTCATGGACCTGGGGCTGATGAACAGCCTCTATCGCTCGCGTTATCTGCCTGCACCGGACATGTGGTTTGCCGGCAGCAACATCAACTATTACTATTTCGGTCAGTTTGTCTACACATACCTGGCCAAACTGACCGGCATTCGGCCGGAGATCGCCTACAACCTGGGCATGGCGACCACCTTCGCCATGACCGCGGCGCTGGCCTATACGGCCGGGAGCCGCCTTTTTCTGCTGCTGCGCCAGGATATCCGCGCCTGTGCACCGGCCTGGGCGACCGTCTCCGGACTTGCGGCCTCGGCCCTGGTCACCGTCGCCGGCAACGGACACGCGTTCCTGTACGCCGACGGTTCACCCGGAAAAAAGCTGCTGGACTGGGCGCTGAGACGCGGCTGGGTAGGCGGCACGGCCGACAAGGCCTACTGGTTTGCCGATGCCACCCGCTACATCGGGTACAATCCCGATACAACTGACAAGACCATTCACGAATTTCCCTTCTACTCGTTTCTGGTCGCCGACTTGCACGCGCACGTGATCAACCTGACCTTTGTTCTGGTCCTGGTCATCCTGATGACCGCCCTGATCCGGCGTTCCCGCCTGCAGCGCTCAGCCGCAGCCTGCCGGGAGATCCAGGACCAGCTGACCGGCAGCGACGACACGACCTGGCACCGCCAGGAACTGCGGTCGGCCTGGCAGCGCCTGAAAGATGTGGCCGGCGACGGGCTGGTCGGGCTGATCGCCCTTTTGCTGTCCATCTTCATGATGGGCAACTACTGGGATTTCGCCATCTACCTGGCGGTTGCCGCGCTGGTCCTGCTGCTGGTCAACCTCAACGGCTACGGCGCCCGGATCCGGCCTTCCGGCGTGATCACGCTGCTGATGCAATTCGGCCTGCTGCTGGTCCCCTACCTGGCGATCAGCCATCCGGCGGTCGCACTGCTGGGCTTTGCCGCCGTGCTGGCCGTCAACAGCTACCTGACCGTGATCTGCGGCGACGCATTGACGTTGACCGGCGCCCAGGTCTCCTGGCTTTTCTTCCTCTCCCATGTGCTGGCGCTGCCCTTCAACCTGTCCTTCGAGCCGATCGCCAAGTCGATCGCACGCACCGTCCAGTCAACGCCCTTGTGGCAGCTGCTGGTGCTGTGGGGGCCGCACCTGGCCGCCGGCTTCCTGTTCCTGGCTGTCCTGGTGGCACTGCATCTGCGCCCGCCGGTGCGCCGGTTTCCGCCGCCGCCGGACATCGTGCGCAACGAGACCCGACCGCTGGCCCGCTTCCTCCAGCCTTTTGCGGCCGCTGACAAGCTGGCGGTCGTCCTGCTCGTCTGGGGAACGGCCCTGATTGCCCTGCCTGAACTGGTCTACGTCGTCGACATCTACAGCGGCGACTACAAGCGGGCCAACACGATGTTCAAGTTCACCTACCAGGCGTTCGTGCTGCTGTCTTTGGTCTGGGGGTACGCGATTGTCCGTCTGGCCAGCCTGCCGCAGCGCAGTACGCTGCGATTGACCGCCGCCGTCCTGGCCCTGATGCTGGTTATCCCCGCCTGGTATCCAGGCATCGCCGCGCGTCAATGGCTGGGCCGGTTCACCCCGGACCGCTACCAGGGGCTGGACGGTTCGGCAATCCTGGACAACAAGGATTCCAGCCAGATACCCGGGCAGGCCAACGGCGAGCTCGCGCCGGACGCGGCCGCGATCCGCTGGTTTAATGAAACGGTCGACGGTCATCCCGTCATTCTCGAAACATTTGGCGAAAGCTACACCGACTACGGGCGGATTTCCGCGTTCACCGGGCTGCCGACCGTGATGGGCTGGGAAACGCACGAGTGGCTCTGGCGCACCAGCAAGGCCAACCCCAACGCCTACGCCAGTTTTGTCCTGCCGCGCCAAAACGACGTCACCACGCTGTACACCACAAAAAACCAGGCTGAGCGCCGGGCATTGATCGAGCAGTACCAGATCGCCTACATCGTCATCGGGGACCTGGAACGCGGCCGTTTCCGATCAGACCCGCAACAGGAAAACAGCCCGAGCCTGGTGCAGGAAGACCTGCTCGCTGAACTCGGGACTGTCGTTTTTTCACAGGGGTCGCTCGTTGTTATCGCGGTGAATTGACGGCGGTCAGTTGCCCAATGCGCTGAAATTCAGAACCGATACCCTGAGCACGCCGGCGATGCCGCGTAAGGCATCCAGCGTTTTCTCGTCGACGGGCGAGTCGATCGACAGGAAGCTCTGCGCGCGCATTTTGTCTTTCTTCCGGCTCCAGTGCATGGTGGCAATGTTGATGTCCTGCTGGCCGAGCAACGTGCCGACACGGCCGATGATGCCAGGCACATCGTTGTTCTGCATCGCCAGTACGTAGGGCGACAGCTCGAAGTCCATGTGGTAGCCGAAAAAATCGACCAGAACTTCGGTGTCCTTGCCGAAAACCGTGCCGGATACCGACAGCGTCTTCTCTTCGGAGACGAAACGGACGGTCACCAAGTTGGTGTATTTCTCAAGGTTGGTTGTCTTACTCTCGACAACCTCGACACCCATCGCTGTCAGGTTCTGCTTTACGTTGACATAGCTGATCCGCTCGCTGGTGATCGTCGAAAGGAAACCTTTCAGGACGGACAGCGACAGGAAACTGGTTTCTTTGCCGGCCAGCTCGCCGGAATAGATGATTTCGACTTTCCGGATGCGGGCGGATTCGGCCTGGTAATAGATAGCGCCCAGCTTTTCGCACAGGCTGAGATAGGGCTTGAGTTCCGCCAGGCTGCCGCTGACCGCCGGCATGTTGACCGCGCAGACCAGTTCGCCGTTAAGCGCCTTGGCGACCAGTTCGGTGACCGCGGTCCCTACATTGGCATTGGCTTCATGGGTCGACGCGCCCAGGTGGGGCGTGATGATGCAGTTGGCCTGGCCCAGGAGGATGTTCTGGTACTGCTGGTCACCGGGCTTCTTGTCATAGCTGGGCTCCTGGTCCAGGACATCGATGGCGGCGCCGGCGACATGACCGGATTTCAAGGCCTCGCAGAGGGCCTCTTCGTTGACCAGTCCGCCGCGCGCTGCGTTGACGATCCGGACGCCCGGCTTGCAGCGGGCCAACCGCTGCGCATCCAGCATGTTGTAGGTTTCCTTGGTCTTGGGGGTGTGCAGGGTGATCAGGTCCGCCTGGCGCAAAAGATCGTCCAGGACGTCACAGCGCGTCACGCCCAGCTTGTCGAAGCGCTCGGCTGGAATATAGGGGTCGTAGGCGACCACCGTCATGCCGATGCCCTTGAGCTTGCGAGCCACGATCGAGCCGATCCGGCCCATCCCGATGACGCCGGCGACCTTGCCTTCCAGTTCGTGGCCGATCAGGCGGCCGCGCCGGAAATCGTCCTGGTGCGCGGCGGCGTTAGCCGCGCAGATGTTGCGGAAAACGGCAAAGGCCAATCCGACGGCCAGTTCGCCCGCTGCCATGATGTTGGCTTCCGGCGTGTTGACCACGATGATGCCTTTCTCCGTGCAGGCAGGAACATCGATGTTGTCTGTGCCGTTGCCCGCCCGCCCGACGACTTTAAGCTGCGCGGCCTGCGCGAGCAGGCTGCGGTTGACTTGCGTGACGCTGCGGACGATGAGCGCGTCATATGCATCGACTGCCTGCTCAATTTCTGTCTGGCTCAGGCCAAGCTTCTCGTCGACCGCAAACCCCTGCTCACGCAGGTAGGCGACCGAATCCGCGGCTATTTTTTCTGTAATCAGGATTCTCATGCCCCAATTCCCCCTTTATATCTGGCCTTGCGGCTCTAGCGTCTCATGCTATACAGAATCCTATCATAACGTCATCCCGGCTTTCGTGCAAGCCGTTGCAGCCCAGGGTGCAAATCTTAACTGCCGGCTCAGCCGGCAGTTTGGTCCGCCCCTATAAGGGGCTTTTACCGGCTGGACCTTCGTCCACGCGAATTTCTACCACGCGCACCCATTACCTCAGCTACTGCTAAAGCAGTCTATTTTTTGCTTCCTTCGACCCGCTCTCCCGTGAACGGGTCGACATACTCTTTGATACTCATCTGATCCTCGAGATAATCTTCCTTGAGCTGATTTGCGATATACTCGCGGATCTTCTTCTCGTTCTTCCCGATCGTACTCACATAGTAGCCTCTACTCCAGAAATGCCGGTTGCCATACTTATATTTTAAATTCGCATGTCGATCGAAGATGATCAGGCTGCTTTTTCCTTTGAGATAACCCATGATTTGCGCCACACTGTACTTCGGCGGTATCGTCACGAGCATATGGATATGATCCGGACATGCCTCTGCTTCGATGATCTGCACGCCTTTTCGTTTGCATAGCTCGACGAGTATCTGGCTGATATCTCTTTTTAATTTCCCATAGATCACCCTCCGTCGATACTTCGGTGCGAATACGATGTGGTACTTACATTCCCACATGGTGTGTGCTAAACTCTGTTCATCCATTCTTGGGTCAAACCTCCTTGTCTTTGGGTGCGCGTGGTAGCTCACTTATTGTACCAAGGAGGTTTGCTTCTTCAAGCTAAAGCTCTTTTCTTGTCTTCCACCTGCATAGCAGGTGGTTTTTTGTTTCGCGCTCGTTGGCGCTCAACAGGCTAAAGCCTACAGTAAAGAGCGGGCGCCGCTGATCGTAGCGGCGCTCGCTTTTTCGTTTCTTAGTGACTGTTCATCAATACGCAGCTCTATAGGTTCTCCGAGAGATTGATCAGACTCGTCAATCTCTCGATGAAAAGAGCTGCTAATTTCTTAACAGTCCCTTAGTCGAGCGTTTTTTTCAGCGGCGCTGTTCGGCCACGATGTCGGCCATGGAGTACATGCCAGCCGGCTTGCCGGCCAGGAACAAGGCCGCCGCCAGGGCACCGCGTGCGAAAATGGCACGCGACTGGGCGCTGTGGCGGATCTCGATCGTCTCCTCGGGGCCGGCGAACAGCACGGTGTGCTCGCCGACGATCGTGCCGCCTCGCACGGCATGGATGCCCAGCTCGCCGGCCTGTCGTTTCTGGCGAACCTGGCTGCGGTCCGTCACCAGGTGCAGGGCGCCGTCGAGCGCCTGGTTCAGCTGGTCGGCGATCATCAGGGCGGTGCCGGACGGCGCGTCGACTTTCTGGTTGTGGTGGGCTTCGATGATCTCGATGTCAAAGCCGGGATAGAGCAGCTTGGCAGCCTGGCGGGCCAGATCGATCAGCAAATTGACACCCAGTGACATGTTGGCCGATACGAAGACCGGCGCAGCGGCGGACAGCTGCTGGAGACGCTCCCGCAGTTCCTGGTCCAGGCCCGTCGTGCAGATCACGGACGGACAGGCCCGCTGTTCGATCAGGTTAAAAAGGCGCGGCAGGGCGGCCGGACTGGAAAAGTCGACCAGGACGTCGAACGGGTCCCGGCACGCGGCCGGGTCGGTGTAGATCGGGAAGGGAGCGGTCGGATCCGCGGCCAGATCCGAACCGGCCGCGATGCGGATATCGTCGCGTCCGGATGCGATTTCCCGGATGGTCCGCCCCATGCGGCCGTTGCAGCCGTTCAGGAAAAGATGACAGGTCATGCTCGTGGTCCTTTCGTGCGGCTTAGCGACTATTCATCAATAAGCAGCTCTTTTCTTTACAGTCACCTTAGCTGATCAGGTTGTAGCATCGCAGCGTCTTTTCGATCAGGGCCAGGCTGGCCGGTGACGGTTCGCAGAGCGGCATGCGGCAGGGGCCGACGTGCATGCCCATCAGGTTCATCGCCGCCTTGATCGGGATCGGGTTGACCTCGCAGAACATCGCCTTGACCAGCGGAACCAAATCGAGCTGGCGCTTAGTCGCCTCGGCCGTGTCGCCGCGCTGCCAGGCCGCGACCATCTCGTGGGTCAGGCGGGGCACAATGTTGGCGATCACCGAGATGACACCCAGCCCGCCATAGGAAAGCAGGGGCAGGACCAGGCCGTCTTCGCCGGAATAGAGGTTGAGTGCGTCGCCGCACAGGTGGGCCACCTCGCCGGCCTGCTCGATATGGCATTCCTTGACGCCGTTGATCGAGGGCAGTTCCGCCAGGCGCGCCAGCGTGTCGGGATTGATGTTGAGGTTGGTGCGGCTGGGGACGTTGTACAGGATGATCGGCAAATCGACAGCATCGGCGATCGCTTTGAAATGCAAGTACAGGCCCTGCTGGGTGGTCTTGTTGTAGTACGGGGTGACGCTGAGCAGGCCGTCGACGCCCAGCTTGGCGGCCTTCTGGCTCAGCTCGATCGCGTGGCGGGTGTCGTTGCTGCCGGCACCGGCGATAACCGGGACACGGTGGTTGACCACCTTGACGACATGGCGGACAGCGGCCAGGTGCTCCTCGTCCGGCATCGTCGACGCTTCGCCGGTCGTTCCGGCGATCACGATGCAGTCGGTCTTCTGGTCGATATGCCAGTCGCACAACTCCGCCAGCTTGTTGAAATCGACGCCATCAGCGGTGAAGGGCGTGACGATGGCTACCGCAGAACCGCGAAAAATAGGTTTTTTCATCATGGATTTCCTCCAGGTCGGGATTCGCTGCGAGCCGTCATGGCCGGATGCGGCTTCGTGTCGTCCGGCCCGGACAACAGTCAAAAATATCATAGCATTAGCTGTACTTTTTCGTCAATTCTCGTTATAATCCGGTGATGATCATCAAGCGGCAAGATTTTTCCTATCACCTTCCCGAGGACCTGATCGCCCAGCACCCGGCCGAACAGCGCGACGCTTCGCGCCTGCTGCTTCTGGACGGCTCGACCGGCGACGTGCGCCATGACATTTTTTCGCATTTGCCCGAGCTGCTATCCCCGAACGACTGCCTGGTCGTCAACAATTCGCGTGTCATTCCGGCCCGCCTGCTCGGTTCCCGCAAGGACAGCGGCGCCGCCGTTGAGGTTCTGCTGCTGCGTCGGCTCGCGCCGGACCGCTGGGAGACCATCGTCCGGCCAGGGCGAAAAGTCCGCGTTGGCCACGAGCTTGCCTTCATCCCGGGACGATTGGAAGGCCGCGTGGACGAGGTGCTGGAAAACGGCAACCGGATCGTCTCCTTTCAATTCAGCGGCCTTTGGGAGACGGTACTCGACGAAGCCGGCCAGATGCCCTTGCCGCCTTACATCCATGAGCAGCTCGATGACCCGGAACGCTACCAGACCGTTTACGCCACCCGCGACGGCTCCGCAGCCGCCCCGACCGCCGGGCTTCATTTCACCCCTGAATTGATGGACAAGCTGCGCCAACGCGGCATTCGCATCGCCGAGCTGACCTTGCATGTCGGCCTGGGCACCTTCCGTCCGGTCCAGTGCGACGATATCCGCGACCACCTGATGCACGAAGAGTACTATGAACTGCCTGAAGACGCGGTCCGGTCGATCCAGGCTGCCCGCCAGGCGGGCGGCCGGGTTGTCGCCGTCGGCACGACCAGCTGCCGGGTTTTGGAGTCGGTCGCCAGATCCGGTCCGCTTGCCGCCGGATCCGGCTGGACGGACATCTTCATCTACCCCGGTTTTTGCTTTAAGGTGGTCGACCGGCTGATCACGAACTTTCACCTGCCCGAATCCACCCTGATCATGCTGGTGTCCGCCTTTGCCGGACGCGAGCATGTCCTGGCCGCTTACGAAGAGGCCATCCGCCAGCGTTACCGTTTTTTCAGCTTCGGCGACGCGATGCTGGTCAGCCGCAAGGAGCCCTGACATGACTGCACCTGATTTCCCGGTCCGCTTCACGCTCGAGCATGTCTGCCGCCAGAGCGGCGCGCGCGCCGGCCGTTTGGAAACGCCGCACGGCACGATCCTGACGCCCGCCTTCATGCCGGTCGGCACCCAGGCGACGGTCAAGGCGATGTCGCCCGACGAACTGAAGCAGCTGGGTGCGGGGATCATCCTGGCCAACACCTACCACCTGTGGATGCGTCCTGGCTCGGATTTGGTCCGCGAAGCCGGCGGCTTGCACCGTTTCATGAGCTGGGACCGGGCGATCCTGACCGACTCGGGCGGGTTCCAGGTCTTCAGCCTGAGCGACCCGAAGCGGATCACAGAGGAAGGCGTTGGCTTCACCTCGCACATCGACGGTTCGCGTCACGTCCTGACGCCGGAGAAATCGATTCAGGTGCAAAACGACCTGGGCGCCGACATCATCATGGCCTTCGACGAGTGCACGCCCTGGCCCGCGGAACACGCTTACGCGCAGCGCTCCCTGGAACGGACGACGCGCTGGCTGGAACGCTGTGTGCGTTCACACAGCCGTCCTGACGAACAGGCTTTGTTCGGAATCGTCCAGGGCAGCACCTTTTCTGACCTGCGCCGCCAAAGCGCCCGGGAAATCACCGCCTTCGACCTGCCTGGCTACGCGATCGGGGGACTGAGCGTCGGCGAACCAGGTTCTGTAATGCAAGCCATGCTGGAGGAGACCGTGCCGTTGCTGCCGGATAACCGCCCGCGCTACCTGATGGGGGTTGGTTCGCCGGATTACCTGGTCGACGGCGCGCTGCGCGGCATCGACCTGTTCGACTGCGTGCTGCCGACCCGGATGGGCCGCAACGGCACCGTCCTGACCTCGCAAGGGCGCCTGATCGTGCGCGACGCCCGCTACGCCCGCGATTTTTCCCCGCTCGACCCCGAATGCACCTGCCCGGTCTGCCAGACCTTCAGCCGCGCCTATATCCGCCACCTGATCAAGGCCAAGGAAATACTGGGCCTGCGCTTGACCTCCTGGCACAACCTCCATTTCCTGGTTCACCTGATGGAACAGGTCCGCGAGGCGATTTTTGCCGACCGGTTGGCCGATTTCCGCGCTGCGTTCTTCGACGCGTACGGCTACACGCGCGGCAAATCCTGACGCGGCCAATGGCCGGTTTGTAAACAAAACGAAACAATTGTGCCGCGCCCTTCGCAGTATCTTGCAGAATCGGCGCGAATAATGCTATGATACGGTGTACTGTCCAAGCATGACAGCAACCAGAACCCGGGAGGAATATGAGAATGTTATACCCCTTAGCGCTGACTGATGTGGCACCGGCTGGAGGCATTGAATCGATCCTCGGCCTCGTCCTGCCCCTGGCCCTGATGTTCGGCCTGATGTACCTGCTTTTAATCCGTCCGCAGAAAAAGAAGGAAAAGAAACTGCGCGAGCAGATCAATTCCATGATCGTCGGCGACAATGTTGTGACGATCGGCGGCATCGTCGGGCGTGTCGTCAATTTGAAGGACGACGAAGTCACGATTTCCACCAGCGTGGCCAACACGTTGATCACGTTTAAGAAGAGCTCGATCAACACCGTTGTCAAACCGTTGTCAGACTGATCCGCAAGAGGAGGGGAACCCTATGAAGCACATCAAGACGATCCAGCCGGCCTGCAACCTGAAGCCGCTGTCCGGCCATGCCTGCGGCGAGTGCCAGACATCCTGCCAGTCGGCCTGCAAGACCAGCTGCACAGTCGCCAATCAGAAATGCGAAAACCGCTCCCGCTGAAAGGCGAAGCTGACAGGAAACGCAAGCGACGCCTGACGCCGCTCGGCTGCAGGTGACAGAAATAGTGAAAGGCGCCTGCTTTTCGCTATTTTTTATTCAACAGACGGGAAAGACCGATGATTCACTTGTTTCAAATCCAGGGCGATGACCTGGTTTACGACAGCGAGAGCCAATCGCTCCATCTTCTTGACGAAACCGCCCGGCAGGTCCTTGAAGCCTATCGGGACGCCGGCGGCTGCACGCCAGGTCCGGACGACATGGCCCGCCTGACCGCAAAACTGGGGCCGGACGCGGCAGAATGCGCGGCGGAGATCGATCTGCTGATCGCCAGCGGCGATTTGTTTGCGCCCGCAGAGCCGGTGACGCTGGAGCAGCTTTACCCGGACGGCACCCGGATCAAGTCGATGTGCCTGCACTTGTGCCACGACTGCAACCTGCGCTGCCGTTACTGCTTCGCCGGCACGGGCGATTTCGGCACGGGACGCAGGACCATGCTTGACGAGGAAACGGGCCGCAAGGCGATCGAGTTCCTGCTCGAAACGTCCGGCGGCCGGCATAACCTCGACATCGACTTTTTCGGCGGCGAACCGCTGCTCAACTGGCCGGTGGTCGAATCGCTGACCGACTACTGTGAAAAGCGCAGCCGGGAAACCGGCAAGGCGATCCGGCTGACGATCACGACCAACGCGACGCGGCTCGACGACGCCAAGATCGCGTTTATCAACGAACACTTCAAGAACTGCGTGCTCAGCATTGACGGACGTCCCGAGGTGCACAACCGGATGCGTCCGGACGCCGGCGGCCACGGCACCTATGACCGCGTCGCGCGCCACATCCGTTCGTTTGTCGACGCGCGCGGCGATCGCGAGTATTACCTGCGTGCGACCTTTACGCGCCACAACCTCGATTTCGACCAGGATGTGCTCCACCTGGCCGGGCTGGGCAGCCAGCTATCGGTCGAACCGGTGGTCGCGCCGGACGGCAGCGGCTACGAGATCCGCGCCGAGGACCTGCCGGCGATCGAGCAAGCCTATGAGCGCCTGGCCCAAGCGATGCTGGACGCCGAAGAACGCGGGGAGGGGTTCAACTTCTTCCATTTCATGGTCGACCTGTCCCAGGGCCCTTGTTTTTACAAGCGCCTCAAGGGCTGCGGCGTCGGAACGGAATACTGCGCGGTCACGCCGGAAGGCGACATCTATCCCTGCCACCAGTTTGTCGGCATCGAATCGTTCAAGATGGGCAACGTCCATGACGACCCGATCCGGCTGGACAGCTCCGTCCAGGCCCAGTTCAGCCATTTGCTGGTGCCGGACAAGCCTAACTGCGTTTCCTGCTGGGTCCGCACTTTCTGCAGCGGCGGATGCGCCGCCAACGCCTGGTTTTCGACCGGACACGTCGACGGTGTCTACGAAATCGGCTGCCGCATGGAACGCAAGCGCCTGGAGTGCGCCCTCTGGCTCGAAGCCCGGCGCAAACTTCGCACGACCGAATAAGGAGTCAATCGGCATGGATCTGCTTACAAGCAAGGATGTTTTCAAGAGCCCGGAAATAAAGCTGCTGCTTCAGGCCTCAGCCGACCAGATGCAGACGCTGGGCTATACCGAGCACTCATTTCGCCATTGCCGGCTGGTCAGCAACAAGTGCGGCGAAATCCTGGAAAACCTGGGATATCCCGAACGCACCGCCGAGCTGGCCCGCATCGCCGGCTATCTGCACGATATTGGCAACGCGGTCAACCGCAGCAACCACGAACAGACGGGAGCGGTCCTGGCTTACGATTTTCTGCTCCGTCACGGCATGGCCTGTGACGAGGCCATCCAGATCATGATGGCGATCGCCAACCACGACGAAGGCGTCGGGGTGCCGGTCAACGCGATCGCGGCCGCCCTGATCCTGTCCGACAAAGGAGATGTGCACCGTTCGCGGGTTACGAACCGGGACCGGGCCAGTTTCGACATCCACGACCGTGTCAACTACGCGGTCACCCGCTCGACGATGTCGATCGACGCCGGGCAGCGCCGGGCGACGCTCGAGCTGGAGATCGACACCGCGATCAGCGCCATGATGGATTACTTCGAAATTTTCCTGATGCGCATGAAGATGTGCCGCAATGCTGCCAGTTATTTGAAACTTGATTTTACCCTCCTGATCAACCAGACACGGCTTTTGTAAGCCAAATGGCCGCGCATGAAGAGGATTTGACAAACCGGGAACGTATATAACTTATAGATGAATCTTTAAAGACGCATGTGCAGGTCAAGGAAAGAGGTCGGATCGATCAGCAATTTAATTCCGGAATCAGTCATCGAGGAAGTCAAGGCGCGCAACGAGCTCGTGTCGGTCGTTGAGCAATACGTCCACCTGGACCGGAAAAGCGGCAGCAACTATTTCGGCCTCTGTCCGTTCCATGGTGAGAAGACGCCTTCGTTTTCCGTGTCGCCGGCCAAGCAGATCTACTACTGTTTCGGCTGTCACAAAGGCGGCGACGTCATCCATTTCATCATGGACATCGAGAAGTGCTCGTATCCGCAGGCGATCCGGCTTTTGGCCGAACGCGCCGGCGTCGCCATTCCCGAACCGGATGACGAAGCCTGGCGCCAGCGCCAGGAAAAACAGAAGGCTTTGCAGAACATCTGCCTGGAGGCAGCCCGCCACTATTACCGCAACCTGACATCCGACGCAGGTCAGCCGGCCCGCCAGTACATCCAGCGCCGCGCCCTGGCCCAGTCGGTCTGCCGCAAGTTCGGTCTCGGTTATGCCGTAGAAGACTGGAATGGCCTGCTTAGGCATCTGAACCAGCTCGGTTTCACCGACGAGGACCTGTTGCTGCAGTCCGGCCTGTTCCGGCGCGGCAAGAGCGGCGGCCTCTACGACCTGTTCCGCCATCGCCTGATGTTTCCCATTTTCGACGCAATGGGCCGGATCATCGCCTTCGGCGGGCGGGTCCTCGACGACAGCCAGCCCAAGTACATCAACTCGCCCGAGACGCCGCTCTACACCAAGGGCCGGCATCTCTTCGCCCTCAACGTGGCCAAGAGCAGCAAGAAAGACCAAATGGTTATCGTCGAGGGCTACATGGACGCCATCGCCCTGCATCAGGCCGGCGTCGACAACGCCGTCGCCTCGCTCGGCACAGCTCTGACCGAAAACCAGGCCCAGCTGCTGCGCAAGTACACCGAACAGGTTGTGATCGCCTACGATGCCGACGCAGCCGGTCAGGCCGCCACGCTGCGCAGCCTGGAAACCCTGACCCGGCACGGACTCAAAGTGACCGTGCTCCAGGTGCCCGACGCCAAGGATCCGGATGAATATATCCGCCTGCACGGCCCGGAGCGCTTCCATGCCCTGATCGACAAGGCGCTGCCGCTTCTGGACTACAAGCTGTCGGTCGCGCGCCGCAACAGCCTCAGCCAGGGCGCGGTCGACCCGCTGCTCTACCAGGACGAAGCCTGCGAGATCCTGGCCCGTGAGGAGAACGCCATCGTGCGCGAGCTGTACGCCACGCGACTGGCCGAAGAGATCCACGCGTCGCCTGAGTCGGTCCTGCAGGAGATCGAGCGCCGGATCGACACCGCGGCCGGGGACAATCCGCGGCCGGCTGCGCGAACCAATCTTGAAAACACCCAACCCGAAAAATCGCCGGCCGCGTCCGCCAGCCGCGAGTCCCTTTCCCGCGAAGAACTCTATGTCCTGGCCCTGGTCGCCGCCGAGCCGTCGCTGGCTGACGAGGCCGGGATCACGTCCGAGGATTTTTCCCCGGGCCCGGTCCGGACCCTGGCCGAAAGCGCCCTCGAGCACGCCCGTGACGGGACGCTTGACCTGTCGGTGCTGATCGAGCTGTGCGCCGACCTGACGGTGCGCGACTACCCGCTCCACGACCTGATCGCACGGGTCAGCATGCGCCTGGACGAGCTCTTCGGCCAAAATCTGCGCCAGGGTGCCGCGGAGCAGCTCTGGCGGCTGCGCAAGCAACGGCTGCGCCAGCAGCTGGAGACGCTTCAGCGCCAGTACCGCGAATTGACCGACGAGGACGGCCGCAACCGGCTCAAACAGGATATCCTCGCGCTGACACGCCGCCTGACCGAGCTGAAACAAAAGCCTGACTGGCAGCCTTGAACCGACCAAACAGCACGACCATCAGATACAGGAGGATCAAATCATATGACACCAGAGAAGAAGCACGGTCTGCTCAGCGACCTGGTCACCAAGGCCAGGGCCGGCAACAACCAGATCCAGTACAAGGATGTCATGTCGGCCATTGAGGCCTCGGAACTCGACCTTGAACAGGCGGAAAAAATCCTGGACCGCCTCGAATCGCTGGGGATCGAAGTGGTTCCGGACACCGTTGTCGAGGAAGAGACCCCGGTCGAAACGGATACCGAACTGAGCGGCGTCGAAGGGGTCGGCGTCGACGATCCGGTGCGCATGTACCTCAAGGAGATCGGCAAGGTGCCGCTTTTGACCGCGGATGAGGAAAAGGAACTGGCCCAGCGCATGCTCGAAGGCAGCGAAGAGGCCAAGCACGAATTGTGTGTCGCCAATTTACGCCTGGTGGTCAGCATCGCCAAGCGCTATGTCGGGCGCGGCATGCAATTCCTCGACCTGATCCAGGAGGGCAACCTCGGCCTGATCAAGGCAGTCGACAAGTTTGACTATACCAAGGGCTTCAAGTTCAGCACCTACGCCACCTGGTGGATCCGCCAGGCGATCACACGCGCGATCGCCGACCAGGCGCGTACGATCCGCATTCCGGTGCACATGGTCGAGACGATCAACAAGCTGATCCGCGTCCAGCGCCAGCTGATCCAGGAACTCGGCCGTGAGCCGGAAGCTGAGGAAATGGCCCAGGAAATGGGGATGACCGTCGAAAAAGTGCGCGAGATCATGAAAATCTCACAGGAGCCGGTGTCACTCGAAAAACCGATCGGGGAAGAGGAGGACAGCCACCTGGGCGACTTCATTCCGGACGACGACGCCCCGTCGCCGGCGGACCAGGCGGCGTTCACCTTGCTCAAGGAACAGCTGCTCGACGTCCTCAAGGGCCTGACCCCGCGCGAAGAGAAGGTCCTGCGCTTGCGTTTCGGGCTCGACGACGGGCGCACCCGCACCCTGGAAGAGGTCGGCAAGGAGTTTAACGTCACGCGTGAGCGCATCCGCCAGATCGAGGCCAAAGCGCTACGCAAGATGCGCCACCCCAGCCGCAGCAAGAAGCTCAAGGACTACCTGGACTGACATGCCCGGACCGCGAAAGGCGCTGACCTTGTCGCCGCGCCTGCAGGCGGCGGCTGACCTGATCAGGCCGTGTCAGACCGTCTACGACATCGGGACCGACCACGCTTTTCTGCCCGCCTGGCTGGTCGAAAATGAAATCTGCCGAAATGCGGTCGCTTCTGACCTGCGTCCCGGGCCACTGGAACGCGCCCGGGCCAACATCGCGCGGCATGGTCTGGCCGACCGGATCCGGGCGGAGCTGGGCGACGGGTTGGACGCCCTATCGCCCGGTCCGAACGACGCCGTCGTGTTGGCCGGCCTGGGCGGCCTCGAGATTCGGCGTATCCTGACCCAGGCCCATCCTGTATCTTGCCAGCTGATCGTCCAGCCGATGAAGACCCTGCCCGAGCTGCGCCAATGGTTGGCCGCCCAGGGTTATGCTTTTTGTAAGGAGACGCTGGCACGGGAAAAAGAGCGGTTCTATCCGGTCATGAAGCTTCGTTACGACGGCCGTCCCCGCACGCTCAGCGAACTGGAAGCCTATCTGGGTCCTTGCCTGCTGCAGGACCACCCGACCGATCTGGCCGATTATGCCGCCGTTCTGCTGCGCCGATTGCAGCGACAGCTGCGCGGCCAGCCGGAACTTCAGGACCTGGCCGGCCAGGTCGCCCAGATCGCTGCGAAAGGAGCGTTGCCCAGTGAGCTCGAATAACATGGCCCAAACGAAGATCTTAGACCTGGAAAGCTGGCTCAGCCGTTTTGCGCCGCCCCATAGCGCCGAAGCCTGGGACGCCGTCGGTCTGCAGGTGGGCAACCCGGCAGACCCGGTGCGATCGGTCCTGCTGACGCTTGATGTCACCCCTGATGCGGTGCAGATGGCCCGTCAGGTCGAGGCCAGCCTGATCCTGTGCCATCACCCGCCGGTCTTTCATCCTCTAACCGGCCTTCGCACGGACAATCCGCAGCAAAAGATGCTGGTCGATCTGGCGTCGCGCGGCGTCAGCGTGCTGGCCGCCCACACCAACCTGGACCAGGCGTCAGGCGGCGTCGCGGACTGCCTGGCGGATTTGCTGGCCGCGCATTTTCCGGAAGAAGCACGTATCGAGCCGCTCGGCCTGTATGGCCGTCTGGTCACACTCGCACGGCCGGTCCGCTGGCTCCGGCTGCTGGACCTGGCCCAGCGGGCGCTTGGTGCCGGCGGCTGTCTGCGCAACTCGGCCGGCGATCCCCTTGTCCAGCGCATCGGCGTCTATCCGGGCGCATTCGGCGAAGATTTCGTTCCGGATGCAGCCGGCTCCGGGGCCCAGGCGGTTATCTGCGGCGAATGCAAGCACAGCACGGGGCTGCTTCTGGCCCTTTACGGCCTGGACCAGGCTTCTTTGGGCCACGATGTCACCGAGCGCGTCGTGCTCTGGCCTCTGGCTGAAAAACTGCGCGAAGCCTTCCCCCAGGTAAGGTTTGCGGTCTGCCCGGGTCTGGATTATAATGAGAGCGCTTTCCGAGTAAGCCGGACAGCCGCGGGTGTCAGCCGAAAGGCGGCACATGAGGAAAGTCCGGGCTCCGCAGGGCAGGGTGCCGGGTAATTCCCGGTGAAGGCGACTTCAAGGCAAGTGCAACAGAAACAGACCGCCGGCAGGTTCTGCCGGCAAGGGTGGAACGGTGAGGTAAGAGCTCACCAGCGGGATGGCGACATTCCGGCTCTGTAAACCCCACCTGGAGCAACACCGCGGAGGGACATATTTGCGGCCCGCAAGTCCCGTGGAGGTGGCTGGAGCCGGCTGGCAACAGCCGGCCTAGATAGATGGTTGTCCAAGACAGGATCCGGCTTACAGGCTTGCTCGGAAAGCACCCAACAACACAAGGGGAGCGAAGCGCCAGATGACCAACACACATCGCGACCAGACAGACAACTACCAGGCCCGGGGGGTATCGGCCACCAAGGACGATGTCCACCGCGCCGTGGCCGAACAGGCCCGGGGTCTTTTCCCGGGCGCTTTTTGCAAAATCCTGCCCGACCCGGCCGGCGACCCCGACTGGTGCGCGGCCTTCCACGCGGACGGCGCCGGCACCAAGTCGTCGCTGGCTTACCTGATGGTCCGCGAGCACGCCGATCCGTCCTGGTATGCCGGCCTGGCCCAGGACGCGCTGGTCATGAACACCGACGACCTGCTCTGCATCGGCGCGGTCGACGATTTCTACCTCTCCAACACGATCGGGCGCAACGCCCACCGCATCGACGGTGCTGGCGTGGCGGCCCTGATCGGGGGCTATGACAAGGCGATCGGGAAGCTGGCCCAAAGCGGCATCCGCGTCACGATGACCGGCGGGGAGACCGCCGACGTCGGCGACCTGGTCCGGACGGTGATCTGCGATTCGACCGTCTATGTCAGACTTCGACGCGACCGGGTGATCGACGCCGGGAAAATCGGCCCGGGCCTTGTGATCGTCGGGCTGGCGTCTTTTGGCAAAATGAAAGGAGAGGAGCGCGAAAATTCGGGGATCGGGTCCAACGGCCTGACCGCCGCGCGCCATTTGCTGCTCCACCCGGACTATCGGGAACGTTACCCGGAATCCTATTCCGATACCCTGCCGCGCGATTTGGCCTACTGCGGCCGCTTCCGCCTTGACGACCCGCTGCCAGCGTCCGGCCTGACGGTCGGCGAGGCGTTGCTGTCACCGACCCGCACCTATTTGCCGGTCGTGCGCGACATCCTGGACGCGGTGCCCGGCAAGGTCCATGGCATCGTCCACTGCACCGGCGGCGGACAAGCCAAGTGCCGCGATTTTGGACGCGGCGTGCGCATCGTCAAAGACAACCTCTTCGACCTGCCGCCGATTTTCCAGGCCATCCGTGCCAGCGGCCAGATCAGCGACCAGGAAATGCACCAGGTCTTCAACATGGGGCATCGCATGGAGCTGTACTGTTTGCCCGACGCCGCACAGGCCATCTTGTCCATCTGCCGCTCGTGGTCCCTGGATGCCCGGATCGTCGGTTACACGGAAGCAGCCCCGGCAGGCGGTCCAAACGAAGTCGTGATTACCCGCGAGGGCAAAAGCTGGTCGTACCTGGGCCGTATGTCATGATTTTACTTTACAAGTGACCGCTCTTGTGTTATGGTTAGGAGTAGTCTGCCATGGTCAAGGTCTGCGGAATGTCCAACCGCTCACGTTGCCAGAGGCAAAATATGGAGGTAAACATGGACAAGGAACGTAAAACAGAACTGATCGCGACCTACGGTTTGCACGAGGGCGATACAGGTTCACCGGAAGTGCAGATTGCGATTCTGACGGAGCGCATCAACCACCTGACGGAGCATCTGAAGACCCACAAGAACGACCACCATTCGCGGCGCGGCCTGCTGATGATGGTCGGCCAGCGGCGCGGCATGCTGGACTACCTGACCCGTATCGATGTTGAGCGGTACCGCTCAATCATCGCCAAACTGAACATCAGGAAGTAAACGGCAGCGAATTGGTGGGCGGTTTTCGCCCACCAATTTTCACAAGAAGACCAGCCTGCGGGCTGTAGAAGGTAGGTTGCGCGTCTGACCGCCGACAGGCGAACAGGCATGGAACCTACAGGCTACCGCTCCGCAGGTTGAAGTAAAAAACCTACGGAGGAAACAAAATGGAAAAGATCTTCAAAACAATGTTGGCCGGAAGGCCTCTGGTTATCGAGACCGGAAAACTGGCGCAGTTTGCCAGCGGTTCCTGTCTCGTCCGCTACGGCGACACGGTGATCCTGTCGACGGTGACGGCTTCGGCATCGCCCAGGCCCGGCGTCGACTATTTCCCGCTCAGTGTCGACTATGAGGAGAAGCAGTACAGCGTCGGGAAAATCCCGGGCGGCTTCATCAAGCGCGAAGGGCGGCCGACCGAAAAGGCCATCCTGACCTCGCGTGTCATCGACCGGCCGATGCGTCCGCTCTTCCCCAAGGATCTGCGCAACGACGTCGCCGTCAACAACCTGGTCCTGTCCGTCGACCAGGATTGCTCGCCTGAAATCGCCGCGATGCTGGGCACCTCGATTGCGACCTGCATCTCGGACATCCCTTTTAACGGCCCGATTGCCGGCGTCCATGTCGGCCTGATCGACAGCAAAGCGGTCATCAACCCAGATGAGGAGCAGCGCAAGGTCAGCCAGATGGCGGTCACGCTGGCCGGCACCAAGGACAAAATCTGTATGATCGAGGCCGGCGCCAACGAAGTCCCCGACGACATCATGCTGGAAGCAATCATCGAAGGTCATAAGGTCATCCACGACCTGTGTGTCTTCATCGAGGATATCGCCCGTGAAATCGGCAAGCCGAAGTTCGAATACCAGGCGGTCGACGTTCCCGAGGACGTCTTCGCCGCCGTCAAGGCGTTCGGCTACGAGACGATGCGCCAGGCGATTCTGGCCGAGGACAAGAGCGTCCGCGACGGAGCGGTTGCCGACCTGCAGGCCAAGACAGCCGAGCATTTGGCATCGCTCAACCCCGAGTGGGAAACCATGGCCGGGGACGCCATCTACAAACTGGAAAAGAAAGTCGTGCGCGAGTACCTGGCCAAGGAGCACCGGCGCGTCGACAACCGCGGTCTGGACGAGATCCGTCCGCTGTCCGCCGACGTCGGCTTGTTGCCGCGCGTTCATGGCAGCGGCTTGTTCCAGCGCGGCCAGACCCAGGTGCTGACCACCTGCACCCTGGGCCCGCTCTCAAAGGCTCAGGCGCTGGACGGCCTCGACAACGAGGAAGAAAAGCGTTACATGCACCACTACAACATGCCGGGCTATTCCACCGGTGAAGCCAAGTTCGCCCGGTCTCCGGGCCGTCGCGAAATCGGCCACGGTGCGCTGGCCGAGCGCTCCCTGGTTCCGGTTCTGCCCGGTGAAGAGGAGTTCCCCTACGCCATCCGCTGCGTCTCGGAAGTCACCATGAGCAACGGTTCGACCTCGCAGGGATCCGTCTGCGCCAGCACGCTGGCCCTGATGGACGCCGGCGTGCCCATCCGTCGTCCGGTTGCCGGCATTTCCGCCGGCCTGATCGTCAACGAGGAGAACACATCGGACTACATGGTCTTCATGGACATCCAGGGCATCGAGGACTTCTTCGGTGACATGGACTTCAAAGTGGCCGGCACGACCGAGGGGATCACCTCGATCCAGGTCGACATCAAGGTGGACGGCCTGACATTCGACATCATCCGCGATGCCTTCGCCCTGACCCGCAAGGGCCGGATGCAGATCATCAACGACGTGTTGCTGCCCTGCCTGCCCGCGCCGCGCCCCGACCTGTCTCCTTATGCGCCCAAGATCATCCAGACGGTCATCCCGGTGGACAAGATTCGCGACGTCATCGGTTCGGGCGGCAAGATCATCAACCGCATCATCGACGAAACCGGTGTCGAGATCGATATCGAGGACGACGGCCGCGTGTTCGTGGCTTCGCCCAACAGTGCGGCTGCCGAGAAGGCGCTGCAGATGATCCATGGCATCGTCAACGACCCCGAGCCGGGCTCCGTGTTCGACGGCCATGTCACCCGTCTGATGAACTTCGGCGCCTTTGTCGAGTTCCTGCCGGGCAAGGAAGGCCTGGTTCACATCTCCAAGCTGGCCTGGAAGCGCGTTGAAAAGGTCGAGGATGTCGTCAAGGAAGGCGACCCCGTCCGCGTCAAGGTCATTGAGATCGACAGCCAAGGCCGGATCAACCTGTCCATCCGCGACACGCAGGAAAGGCCAGCGGACTTCAACGAGTTCGACACGTCGGAGTCGCGTGGACCGCGCAACATCGACCGCCGTCGTGACGGTGGCCGCGATGGCGGACGCGACGGTGGCCGCAGCGGAGGCCACAGCGGCAGCCGCGGACCCAGTCGTGGGCCACGGGAGCGCAGCTATCGGCAAGACAATGGGCCGGCTGACGGCCAGAGCGGACCACAGCGCGGCAACGTGCGTGATTTCTAAGTTACGCTGAAATATTTTTGTTCAGGCAGCCGGCCGCTTAAGCGGTCGGCTGCTTGACAGAATGACGCCCTGCCACTAAAATTGAAAAAGCTCGTCGGGG
>Ga0209613_1001375_pt1 | contig 21684 bp, 9 predicted proteins | sample BioC13SIPDNA_2_FD_185747 | JGI IMG/M metagenome (GOLD analysis project Ga0209613, IMG submission 185747) | Anaerobic biogas reactor microbial communites from Washington, USA - Biogas_R2_A C13 SIP DNA (SPAdes) (version 2) | ecosystem: Engineered > Bioreactor > Anaerobic > Unclassified | place... | reverse complement strand
TACCAGGGGCTGCTGGCCAAAAGACTGGCGCAGCTGGCGGGGATGGACCGGGTGTTTTTCACCAACAGCGGCACCGAGGCGATGGAGGCGGCGCTCAAGATCGCCCGCGCCTACGGCAACGCCCGCGCCCGGGGCGGGAAAACGCGGATCCTCTCGCTGCGCAATTCGTTCCATGGCAGGACGCTGGGTGCGCTGAGCATCACGACCCAGGAGAAATACCAGGCCCCCTTCCGGCCGCTGATCCCGGAGGTCGGCGTCGTCGAAGCCTTCACCCCGCAGGCGCTCGCCGACGCCTTCTCCGACCGGGTCTGTGCCCTGGTCCTCGAGCCCGTGCAGGGGGAAGGAGGGGTCTTCCCCCTGCCAGCCGATTTCATGCAGGCGGCGCGGGAGTTGTGCGACCGCCACGACGCGCTGCTGGTCGCGGATGAAATCCAGTGCGGGCTGGGGCGAACCGGGAAACTCTTCGGGTTTGAGCATTACGGCATCCGGCCGGACGTGATCACGCTGGCCAAATCGCTGGCGGCGGGGTACCCTCTCGGGGCCGTTCTCGGCAACGCCCGTGTCTCGGGGACGCTCGGGCCTGGTGATCACGGCACCACCTTCGGCGGCGGCCCGCTGGCGTGCCGGCTGGCACTGGAGGTCCTGGCCGTCATCGAGGAGGAGGGGCTGGTCGCCAAGGTGAAGGAGACGGGGGACTACCTCCTCGAGGGGCTCCGGAGCCTGGCCCGGCGGCACCCGAGTATCGGCGAGGTCCGCGGCCTGGGACTGATGATCGGCGTCGAATTGGGGGATGCGGCCAAAGAGACCGTCAAACGGTTGCTCGAGAAGGGGGTCATCGCCAACGCAGCGCACGAAACCGTGCTCCGGCTGCTCCCCCCGTTTACCATCACCCGGAAGGAGTGCGACCTGTTCCTCGAAACCCTCGACGGGGTTCTCGGGGGGATCGAAGCTGAACAATCCCCCGCTTCCTGACGGGGGAGCCGACGGCCGGACCGGAAAGCGGTTTCCGCCGTCCCCCATTCCATCAATGTGATGAACTTGCGACGGGCGTGCATCCATGACAGAAAAAAAATCGAGAGCGGACGTTTCAAAGCCGGCCGCCGGCTGGCACGATATCGAGGGGGGAGTGACCGCTCCCCAAGGGTACCTGGCCTCGGGAGTTGCGGCCGGCATCAAGAAAAAGGGGCTGGACCTGGCCGTGCTCTTTTCCTCCCGGCCGACCGCCTCCGCCGGCGTATTCACCCTGAACCGCGTTCAGGCGGCCCCCGTCCTGCTGTCGCGCGAAAACTTGAAGAGCGCGCGCGGCCGGGTCCGCGCGGTGCTGATCAACTCCGGTTGCGCCAACGCCTGCACCGGGGAAAGGGGGATGAAGGACGCGCGACTCAGCGCCCGCAGCCTGGCGTCACACCTGAACCTGGAGCCCGTGGAGGTGCTGGTCGCCAGCACGGGGGTGATCGGCGGCTTCCTGCCCATGGCGAAGATGCTGAAGGGGATCTCCGGGGCCGTCTCGGCCCTGAACTCCATGGGTGGGAGCGCGGCCGCGCAGGCGATCATGACGACGGACACGGTCGAAAAAAGCTGTGCCATCGAAGGCCGCATCGGGGGGAAGACGGTGCGTATCGGGGGGATGGCCAAGGGTTCGGGGATGATTCATCCCAACATGGCTACCATGATCGCCGTCATCACCACCGACCTGCGGATCGCGCCCCGCGAACTCGGGCGGTGCCTGCGCCGGGTGGTCGACCGCACCTTCAACTGTCTCACCGTGGACGGGGACACCTCGACGAACGATACCGTGCTGGTGTTGGCCAACGGGGCTTCGGAAGCCGCCGCGGCTGATGGCCGGACCCTCGCTTTTTTCGAAAAAGGGCTGCTCGCGGTCTGCGAAACCCTGGCCCGGAGCATCGCCCGGGACGGCGAGGGAGCGACCAAGTTCGTGGAGATCACCGTCAAGGGGGCGGCGGATTTCGAGTCCGCGCGGAAGGTTGCAAAGACCATAGCCCATTCGCCCTTGGTCAAGACGGCGCTTTACGGACAGGAATTGAACTGGGGCCGCATCCTGGCGGCGGTTGGGTACAGCGGCGTCCCCTTCGATCCCGACGAGGCCCTGCTCCGCCTCAACGGGATCCCCATCTTCCGCAATGGATCCCCCGTCGCTTCGACGCGGAGCCGGGCCGAAGAGGCGATGAAGGAGCACGACCTGCAGATCGAGGTCGATCTCGGGGAAGGGAAGGCGAGCGCCCGCGTCTGGACCTGCGACCTCAGCCACGAGTATGTCAATATCAATGCGAGTTACATCTCCTGACCGGCGCAGGGTCCCGCAAATTGCCTTGACAATTGTCCCTGCCGGTCTAAGATTTTGTAAGATTGGCATATCGAGCCGACGGGATGGATTGTTATGAGGCTTTACCAGCCAAAACGGTGTGGCGCCCTATTCCACCTTCAAATCCTCCGCCATAAAGTGCGCCTTATTCTTCCCAGGCCTTAACCCGCCCCTACCCGCCGGTCCGGTGGCAGGGCCGGATCGGATCGTCAGCGAAAGGATCCAGCAATGACAGAGCGAGTGCTCATTTTCGATACCACCTTGAGAGACGGAGAACAGTCTCCCGGGGCAAGCATGACCATCAACGAAAAACTGATGCTGGCTGAACAGCTGGAACGGATGCGCGTAGACGTTATCGAGGCGGGTTTCCCGATTTCGTCCGAAGGGGACTTCGAGTCCGTGCGCCGGATTTCGGAGAAGATCCATTCGATCACGATTGCCGGTCTCGCCCGATGCAACAAGGGGGACATTGATCGCTGCTGGGAAGCTGTACGGGCGGCATCTAAGCCAAGAATTCATGTATTCATCGCAACATCTGATATACATTTAAAGTATAAGTTGAATAAAAGCCGGGCCCAGGTGCTGGCGAGCGCCCGGGAGGCGGTGGCCTATGCAAAATCGCTTGGTCCGGAGGTGGAGTTTTCGGCGGAAGACGCCACCCGTTCGGATCTCCCCTACCTTGCCGAGGTCGTGGAGGCGGTGATCGCCGCCGGGGCCGATGTGGTGAATATCCCGGACACGGTCGGCTACACCATCCCCTCCGAATACGCCGAACGGATCCGCTACCTGTATTCCCATGTCCCCAACATCGGGAAGGCGATCCTGTCGGTCCACTGCCACAACGACCTGGGCCTGGCGGTCGCCAACTCCCTTACGGCGATCCAGAACGGGGTGCGGCAGGTCGAATGCACCGTCAACGGGATCGGTGAACGGGCGGGGAACGCCTCCCTCGAGGAGATCGTGATGGCGCTCAAGACCCGCCGCGACCTTTTCGGTATCGAAAGCGGGGTCGATTCCCGGGAGATCTTTGCCACGAGCAGCATGGTGACGAACCTCACCGGCATGATCGTGCAGCCCAACAAGGCCATCGTCGGGCGGAACGCGTTCCGGCACGAGTCCGGGATCCACCAGGACGGCATGCTCAAGGAGAAGCTTACCTACGAGATCATGCAGCCCGAGGACGTGGGGATCAAGGAAAGCACGCTGGTCATGGGCAAGCACTCGGGCCGCCACGCCCTGAAGCAGAAGTACGCGGAACTGGGCTTCCACCTGAGCGAGGCGGAGCTGGAAAAAGCCTACGTGCTTCTCAAGAAGGTGGCGGACAAGAAGAAGGAGATTTTCGACGAGGACTTGATCGTGACCCTCCGCTACGCGCTGCCCGTCGTCCCCGCGGTCTATAAGATCAAGAACGTCCAATCGATCGCTGGAAACCAGGTGGTCGCCACCGCGACCCTCGTCCTGGAGAAGGATGGGGTTCTCCTGAAGGACTCCTCCACGGGGGACGGCCCCGTCGAGGCGATGGTCAAGGCGGTGAACCGGATCACGGGCATCGAGGGGAAGCTGGCCGAATTTACCGTGCGCAGCGTCACCGGGGGGCCGGACGCCGTCGGGGAAGTGTTCATGAAGGTCGATTTTGACAAGGCGTCGTTCATCGGGAAGGCCGCCAGCCTCGACATTGTCGACGCCAGCGCCCGCGCCTACGTCGATGCGGTCAACAAATCGATTCACTACCATATGGCCCTGGAAGCCCAAAATGGCTCCGTCGAGGCGTAGCATCTCCGGCGGCGCCGGCCGCGAGGCAAAGCCGCCGGGATTGCGGGTGGCGGCGGGAACGCGCGTGGCCCTGCAGGGGGAACTCGGTTCCTTTTCCCACCGGGCGGTCCTCAGGCTGTTCGGATCCCGGGTCGAACCGGTTCATTGCGCCTCCTTCGACGAAGCCTTCGGGGCGGTCCGGAAGAAGAGGGCGGAACTGGCCGTCGTCCCCATCGAGAACACCCTGGCCGGAAGCATTCACAAGAACTACGACCTGCTGGCCCGCCATTCGCTGGAGATCGTCGCCGAAACTTCGATCCGGGTGGAGCACAGCCTGATCGTGCACCCGGGTGTCCGGATCGGGCAGATCCGCCGGATCTATTCGCACCCCGCCGCCCTGGAGCAGTGCAGCCGCCTGCTCGGCCGCCTGCGGAGGGCCGAGCGCCGCCCCTTCTATGACACTGCCGGGAGCGTCAAATTCGTCAGGGATCGGAATCTGCGGGACGCCGCCGCGATCGCATCGGAAGATGCCGCCCGCATCTACGGCATGCAGGCGCTTGTGCGGGGGATCGAGGACGACGCGGAAAACTTCACCCGCTTCATCGCCCTGGCGCCCCGCCGGCGGTTTCCCCGGGGGGGGGAGAAGACCAGCATCGTTTTCGGGCTCGTCAACCAGCCCGGGATCCTCTTCCGGGCGCTCTCGGTTTTCGCCCTGCGCAACATCGATCTCAGTAAGATCGAGTCGCGCCCGAGCCGGGGCCTGCCCTGTGAATACCTCTTTTACCTCGACCTGCGGATCGATGTCCGGAGCCGCGATTGCACGCGCGCGCTCAGGCACCTGAGGGAACTGGCCCCTTATCTCAAGGTGCTCGGCTCCTATTCCGTGCTCTGATCCGCCTCCCCTTGCGCTCCATGCAGCTATCAGTTTGCGGCATGGTCCGGCGCGTGACGACCATGCCGAAGCGGTGCGGGTTTGCGCACGGCTCCAGGGCCCGGCGGCAGCGAGGGTGTAAAGACTAAGAATCCGGCCCGAACTCATGCTAGAATAGCCGCTTATATTTTTGGAGAGGAACGCCTTTATGGTGCGATCGGTCATTGTCGGGAGCGGTATCTCGATTCCCCCCAACCGGGTGACGAACGCGATGCTTGCCAGGATAATGGACGCCGGGGACGAATGGATCCGGGACCGGAGCGGGGTCGAGACCCGCTACTACGTCGACGAAGGGACGGCCACTTCGGACCTGGGGGTTGCCGCGGCCCGGGCGGCGCTCGAGAACGCGGGCGTGGACCGGGGGGAACTCGACCTGATCATCTTCGCCACGATGACGCCGGATCATTTCTTTCCGGGCTGCGGGGGGATACTGCAGGCCAAGCTGGGGGCCCCCCGGGTGCCCTGCTTCGACATCCGCCAGCAATGCGCGGGCTTTCTCTACGGGATGCAGCTGGCGGACGCGCAGATCCGGTCGGGGATGGCCGGGACCGTCCTGCTGGTGGGTGCGGAAACCCACACCGGGTTCATGCCCTGGACCCCGGAAAACTACCGTTATCTCTATGGTTTGACTGAAACCCCCCCGACCGCCGAAGAGTACGCCTGGAACACGCGCTTCCGCAACGTCACGGTGCTGTTCGGGGATGCGGGAGGAGCCGTGGTGCTCAAAGCCTCGGAGGAAGAAGGGCGGGGCGTGATCGATGCCGTTCTCCATACCGACGGAACGGATTACGACCGGATCTACGTCCCCGGGGCCGGCTTTCGGCACCGCCCCTACGTCGATCCCGCGCAGATCGCCCGCGGCGACCATATCCCGGTGATGAAGGGGACCTATGTCTTCCGCCACGCTGCCAACTCCATGACCCGCGTGGCAATGGAGATTCTCGAGCGGAACGGGATCACGATGGATGATGTGGCGCTGGTGCTGATGCATCAGGCCAACTTGCGTATCAACGAGCGGGTGCAGAAGATGCTCGGCATCCCCGATGCGAAGGTCATCCATAATATCCAGAGATACGGCAACACGACGGCTGCGACGATTCCGCTGCTGTGGGACGAAGCCGCACGCACCGGCCGGATCCGGTCCGGGGACCTGGTCATGATGGTGGCGTTCGGCGCCGGGATGAACTGGGGCGCGCTCCTTTTGAGGGTGTGAGCCCTGCAATTGCAAAAGGTTGAAGGACAATAAGAAAGGATGATGCCGGCGAAATCCGGACGCCCGGCGGCGAGCTATTGAGCTTGACACGATCGGATTGGTTGTATTCTTATCTAAAACTCTAACCAATGATCATTTTGAGGCCTCCTGAATTATGAGCAACGGACTGGATAAAGAGACGCTGGACCTTACGCTGGAAGCATTGAGGGATTTCACCTCTTCCCGCCTGCCGGAGAAGAAGATCCTGGAACTCGACGCCACGGAGGAGTTCCCGATCGACATCGTGAGGGAGATGTGCGGGGCCGAGTTGGGCATCCAGCTCCTGTTCATTCCCGAGGAGTTCGAGGGGATGGGGGGCGGCGCCTTTGACGTCTACCGGGTGTGCGAAGAACTGGCGCGGGTGGATCTGGGGTTGGCCACGGGGGTGCTGGCGACCTTCCTGGGGAGCGACCCGATCATCTTCGGCGGGACCTACGAGCAGAAAAAGCTCTGGATGACGCGCATCGCCCTGGAGGGCCTGTTGATGGCCTACGGCGCAACCGAACCGGAAGCCGGGAGCGACCTGGCGGCCCTGCGGACGGTGGCGGAGCCGGTTATGGAGGACGGGGACGTCAAGGGGTACCGCATCACCGGGAACAAGCAGTGGATCAGCAACGGCGGCTACGCCGACCTCTATTCCATCCTCGCCCGGGCGCCGGGGGGACCGAGCTGGTTTGTCGTCGAAAAAGACACGCCGGGGCTTAGTCACGGCAAGCCCGAAGACAAGCACGGGATCCGCGCCAGCAACACCGCCACGGTATCCCTGGAGGATGTCTACGTCGACGCCGACCGCCTGGTCGGGGGGGTGGAAGGGCAGGGGCTCATCCAGGCGCAGTTGGTCTTCGGCTACACCCGGCTGATGGTGGCCGCCTTCGGGCTCGGCGCCGGCTGGGCGGCGCTGGACCGCGCCATTCCCTATTCGGTCGGCCGGATCCAGGGGGGGACGCCCCTTTCGGAGAAACAGGGATACACACACAAGCTCATCGTCCCCCACGCCGTGATGCTCGAGGCTTCCCGCGCCTACATCGAGGAGACCGCCGAGCGGATCGATGGCGGGGACGACAACCTGAACACCGAGGGGGCGATCGCGAAGTACTTGGCCACCGAGGCGGGGAACCTGGCGGCCGACGCGGCCATCCAAGCCTTGGGAGGATACGGCTACACCCGCGAATACATGGTGGAGAAGATCAAGCGGGACGCCCGGATCACGAGAATCTACGAGGGGACCAGCGAGATCATGGAAATGACCATCTGCCGCGACCGCTGGCAGATGCATCTCAAGACCCACGGCCGGTTCTATCACGACATGGCGCGGGAAATGGAACAGCTCCACGCCGGGCAGGCGCAGGTGGGCGCCGGGACCGCAGCCCTCTGCCTGCACGGCCTGGCGGAGCTGCTCGAAGTGGCCCGCAAGCAGCGGCTGACGCGGAACCAGCACGTGCTTTTCAGGCTGGGCGAAATCATCGCCTGGGCGGAAGGGGCCGCCAGCCTCGCCCGGCGGGCGGTGCGGGCCGTGCGGGGGGAACTCAACGAAAAGGCGCACGACCGCTTCCAGGCCGAGACGCTGGCCGCTTTCGGCCGCATCTTCGCGCGCGACGCCGCGATGAAGCTGGCGAGCGAAGGGATGCGCTGGATCGGATCGATGATCCCGGAACCGGAGGCGATCCAACTTGAAAAACAGATCATGATCCCGCAGATTTATCGGGCGCAGGCGGGGTTGATGGAAGATATGAACCTGGCGGCCGACATCCTGTACGAGAGACATTCCGGGTAAACTCCCGGTAACCGACAGGGAGGGCGGAGGGAGCCGGGCGCTTCCTCCGCCTCGTCTTGTGATCGTGCCATGGGCGGCGCCGCCGCCCCCGGGCCGGCCGGTTATCGGCCCGGCGGCGGTGTGAATACGGAATTGTCTGGAGGCTCTGGAATAATGAAAGTATCTGCAGCGGAAAAAGCGGTGGCCATTGTCGGCATAGGGGCGATATTGCCCGATGCTCCCAATGCGCCCCGGTTCTGGCAAAACATTCGGGACGGCGTCTACAGCATCACGGAGGTGGACAAGGACCGCTGGGATGCCGCCCTGTACTACGATGCGGACCCGAAGGCTCCCGACAAGACCTATTCTAAGATCGGCGGATGGGTCCGGGAATGGGAGTGGGACCCCCTGAAATGGCGGCTCCCCATCCCGCCCCGGGTCAGCCAGGGCATGGACTTGACTCAAAAATGGGGGGTGGTCACGGCCCGGGAGGCGCTGCAGGATTACGGCTATCCCGACCGTCCCCTGAACCCGGAGCGCACCGCCGTCATTTACGGCAACGCCATGGGGGGGGACACACACCTGTATTCCGCCGCCCGGATCTTCTTTCCGGAATTCGCCGAGGAACTGGCCCGTTCCTCCGGTTTCGCCGCGCTGCCCGCCGAGGTGCGCAAGGCGATCATCGAGCAGATGTACGAGGGGATCGGCGCCAAGATGCCCCCGATCACCGAGGACACCATGCCGGGCGAACTCGCCAACATCCTGGCGGGCCGCATCGCGGCGCTCTACGATTTCCGCGGCCCCAACTACGTGGCCGACGCCGCCTGCGCTTCCGCTCTGGCGGCGATCACGGCCGCGATCTCCGGGCTGAACGATCACCACTACGACGCCGTGCTCACCGGCGGCATCGACGCCAACATGGGCCCCTCCACCTTCGTGAAGTTCTGCAAGATCGGCGCCCTGTCGGCGACCGGTTCGCGCCCCTATGCCGAGGGGGCGGACGGTTTCGTCATGGGCGAAGGGGGGGTGACGTTCCTCATGAAACGGCTGGCCGACGCCGAACGGGACGGCGACAGGATCTACGCCGTGGTACGTTCCATCGGCGCCTCGAGCGACGGCAAGGGGAAGGGGATCACGGCCCCCAACCCGGTCGGCCAGAAGCTGTGCGTGCGCCGCGCATGGGAAAGCGCTGGGGTTGTCCCCGCCCCCGGGGACCTGATCGAGGGGCACGGGACCAGCACCAGCGTGGGCGATGCCGCCGAACTGGAATCGCTGGCCGAAGTCCTCTCCGGGTTCGGGCTCGGACGGGGCTCCCTGGCCCTCGGTTCGGTCAAATCCAACATCGGCCATCTCAAGGGGGGGGCCGGCGCCGCCGGTATCCTGAAGGCCGCTCTCTGTCTGAAGGAACATCAGATCGCCCCCAGCCTGAACTTCGTCCGTCCCAACCCGCACATCGATTTCGCGCAGGCGCCTTTTACCGTCAACACTGCTCTCAGGGACTGGGATGTCGCCCCGGGCCAGGTGCGCCGTGCGGGGGTGAGCGCCTTCGGTTTCGGGGGTACCAACTTTCACGCGGTTCTGGAGGAATACGTCCCAGGACGGCTCGCCGGTGAGAGGAAGCCGCGGGTCACGGTCCCCGGCGCCGTCGAGGAAGCGGCTCCGAAGCGGAACCTGAAGGTCCCCCTGCGGGGGGCCCTGGTCCTGGGGGCGGAATTGGAGGCGGCGCTCGTGGCGCGCGCCGAAGCGGCGCGCAAGGCGGCGGAGGCGGGGCAGGCGCCGGAACCGGCGCCCCCGATGGAGTCCGACCTGCGGGCCCCGCTGCGCCTGGCGGTCGATTACGGCGACGCCGCGGAACTCGCCGACAAGCTCGGGCGGGCGCTCAAGGCGTTCGAGGAGAACCAGCCCGCCCGCTGGAAGGCTCTCCGGCCCAAAGGGATCTACTACGGCAAGGGGCCGGCGCCCAAGGTCGCCTTCCTGTTCACGGGGCAGGGGTCACAGTACGTCAACATGCTGCGGACGCTCAGGGAAACCGAGCCGGTGGTGACCGAGGTTTTCGCCGAGGCCGACCGCACGATGACGCCGTTGATCGGCCGGAGCCTCACCAGCTGCATCTATCTCGACGAGTCGGACGAAGCCGCCCTGGCGGAGGCCGAAAACAGCCTGAAACAGACGGCGATCACGCAGCCGGCGGTGCTGGCCACCGAAACGGCCCTGGCGCGCCTGATCGGCGCCTACGGAATCGCTCCCGACATGGTCATGGGGCACAGCCTCGGGGAGTACGGAGCGCTGGTGGCGGCCGGGGCGATCACCTTCGAAAACGCCCTCAGGGCCGTCAGCGCCCGCGGCAATGAAATGACCAAATGCGCCATGGAGGACAACGGCCTGATGGCCGCCGCTTTCGGCCCGATCGGCGAAATCCAGAAGGTGCTCGAAACGGTCGACGATTACGTCGTCATCGCCAACATCAACAGCACCAAGGAGGCCGTCATCGGCGGCAGTACCACCGGGGTCGAGAAGGCGGTGCAGGCGCTCAAGGAGGCGGGCTACGTGGCGCGCGTGCTGCAGGTGAGCCACGCCTTCCACACCAATATCGTCGCCCCGGCGGGCGAAAGCCTGGCCCGGATCCTGGGGACGATGAACATCCAGCCCCCGGTCATCCCCATCGTCACCAACGTCACCGGGGAATTCTACCCGATGGGGCCGGGGGTGGTCCCGGAGATGATCGACCTGCTGGGGAGACAGGTCTCCTCCCCGGTCCAGTTCATCAAGGGACTCAACACCCTCTATGACGCCGGCGCCCGCGTCTTCGTGGAGATGGGGCCCAAGCGCATCCTCTACGGTTTCGTGGAGGACGTACTGGGCGACCGGGAGGGGGTGCTCTCGCTCTTCACCAACCACCCGAGAATCGGCGAGGCGGCCTCCCTGAACCTGGCCCTGTGCGGGCTTTATGCCGCGGGGCTGGGGGTCGGGCAGGTTCCCGCGGTGGAGCCGGCGCAGGCGGTCATCTCCGCGCCGGCGGCGGTGGCGCCGTTGCGGGCGGAAGCGCCCGTCATGGCGCCGGAGACGCCTCGCACTCCGCCGGCCGTGCAACCGGCGGCGGAGACGGGCCGCATCATGGAACTGGGCCGGCTGTTCGCGGAATTCCTGGATCGCGGGATGGCGATTCACGGCGGGGCCGGAAAGGCGCAGGAGGCGCCGGTCGACGTGTGCATCACGGGCGCCGCCCTCGGCCTCCCGGGCGTGGACGGCGTCTTCAGCGACGAAAACGTGGAGCGGATGCTGCGCGGGGACGTCTTCATCCGCCCGGTTCCGGAAGAGCTGCGCCGGCAGATGGTCGAGAAGAACATCACCCGGCTCGTGAAGTCGGAGGGGGGCGAGGGCCGGTTCGAGTACATCCAGAGCACGGCCGACGTGATCAAACTCGCGGCCCGTTCGAAGGAGTTCGACATCGTCCGCGATTTCGGTTTTCCCGAAGACCGGATGGCCGCGCTCGACCGCGTGACCAAGCTGGCCATCGGCGCGGGCATCGACGCGCTGCGCGACGCCGGAATCCCGTTGGTGATGCGCTACAAGACCACCACCAAGGGGACGAAGCTGCCCGACCGCTGGGTGTTGCCGGACGACATCCGGGACGACACCGGCGTACTGTTCACCTCCGCGTTCCCGGGTTACGACTCCTACGCGGAGATCATGGCCGACTTCTACCAGGACCGCGAGCGGCGCACCCGGCTGGCGGAACTGGAAACCCTGCGCGCGGGCGCCGGCGCCGGGGAGGCGCTCTCGGGGGAGCTCGACCGGCGCATCGCGGCACTCAAAAAGGAGATCGAGGAGAAGACGTATCATTTCGACCGGCGGTTCCTGTTCCGGGTCCTCTCCATGGGGCACTCCCAGTTCGCCGAGTACATCGGCGCACGGGGACCGAACACCTCCACCAACGGAGCCTGTTCGAGCGGCACGCAGGCGGTGGGGATCGCGAGCGACTGGATCCGTACCGGACGCTGCCGTCGGGTGATCGTGATCTCGGCCGACGACATCACCTCCGACAACCTGTTCGGATGGTTCGGCTCCGGCTTCCTGGCTTCCGGGTCGGCGGCCACGGGCGAAAAAGTGGAGGAGGAGGCGATCCCGTTCGACCGGAGGCGCCACGGCCTGATCGTGGGGATGGGGGCTTCGGCCATCGTACTCGAGAGCGCCGAGGCGGCGCGTGAGCGGGGCATCCGCCCGATCTGCCAGGTGCTCGGGAGCGTGGTCGCCAACAGCGCGTTCCACGGATCGCGCCTTGACGTCAACCATATCCGCCACGTCATGGAAAAGCTGATTTCCCAGGTGGAAAGGGACCATGGTCTTGATCGCTACCAGATAGCGCCGGAGATGGTGTTTGTCTCCCACGAGACCTACACCCCCGCCCGGGGCGGGAGCGCCTCGGCCGAGGTGTTCGCGCTGCGCCACTGTTTCAAGGAAGCGACCGACCGGATTCTCATCGCCAATACCAAAGGGGCGACGGGCCATCCCATGGCCGTGGGGATCGAGGATGTGGTTTCGGCCAAAATCCTGGAAACCGGCATCGTCCCTCCCGTTCCCAATTTCAAGGAGGTCGACCCGGAACTGGGGAATCTCAACCTCTCCAAGGGGGGAGGCTACCCGGTGCGCTACATCCTGCGCCTCGGGGCGGGTTTCGGGTCGCAGATCAGCATCACGATGATGCGTTGGATCCCTACCCCTGACGGCCGGCGCCCGGCTCCCGGCGCCCTCGGCTACAACACCCGGATTGAAAACCCCGCCGCCTGGACCGGATGGTTGAAGCGGCTGAGCGGTTATGACGCTCCGGAAATCGAGATCGTCAAACGCACCCTGCGGATTCGGGACCAGGGACCGACGGCCTATCGGGAAAACGGGAACGGGTATGCGCCGCCCGCCGCGGCTCCTGCGCCAGCGGCCGTGCCGCCGGCCTCGGCAACTGCGCAGGCCCAGGCGGCCGCGGCGGTTCCTGCCGCCGCACCGGCCGTTACACCCGGGGACGCCGTGCAGCAACAGGTCCTGCGCATCATCGCCGAAAAGACCGGGTACCCGACTGACATGCTCGATCTCGACCTCGATCTCGAGGCCGACCTCGGCATCGACACGGTGAAGCAGGCGGAGATGTTCGCCGCCATCCGCGAGGCCTACGACATCCCGCGCGAGGATGATCTCAAATTACGGGATTTCCCGACGCTGGGACACGTGGTCGGGTTTGTCTATGACCGTAAGCCCGACTTGGCCGCCGCCAGGGCGGCCGCTCCCGCGGCGGTTCCTGCCGCAACGGCTCTCCCCGCTCCGGCCCCGGGTGACGGGGTGCGGGAAAAGGTGCTGGGCATCATCGCCGAAAAGACCGGCTACCCGATCGACATGCTCGACCTGGACCTCGATCTCGAGGCCGATCTCGGCATCGACACGGTGAAGCAGGCGGAGATGTTCGCCGCCATCCGCGAAGCCTATGACATCCCGCGCGAGGATGATCTCAAATTACGGGACTTCCCGACGCTGGGACATGTGATCCAGTTCGCCTACGACCGCCGGCCCGACCTGGCCGCGGCAAAACCGTCCGCGCCAACAGTAAGTGCTCCGGTCCAGGCCGCTCCGATCGAAGCGGCGCCGGTTCAGCCGGCGGCGGACCCGGTGCGGGAAAAGGTACTCGCGATCATCGCCGAGAAGACCGGCTACCCGATCGACATGCTCGACCTCGACCTCGATCTCGAGGCCGATCTCGGCATCGACACGGTGAAGCAGGCGGAGATGTTCGCCGCCATCCGCGAGGCCTATGACATCCCGCGCGAGGATGATCTCAAACTGAGGGACTTCCCGACGCTGGGACATGTGATCCAGTTCGCCTACGACCGCCGGCCCGACCTGGCCGCGGCAAAACCGTCCGCGCCAACAGTAAGTGCTCCGGTCCAGGCCGCCCCGATCGAAGCGGCGCCGGTTCAGCCGGCGGCGGACCCGGTGCGGGAAAAGGTGCTCGCGATCATCGCCGAGAAGACCGGCTACCCGATCGACATGCTCGATCTCGACCTCGATCTCGAGGCCGATCTGGGCGTCGACACGGTGAAACAGGCGGAGATGTTCGCCGCCATCCGCGAAGCCTACGACATCCCGCGCGAGGATGACCTCAAATTACGTGATTTCCCGACGCTGGCCCACGTGATCGGGTTCGTCTACGACCGCAAGCCCGGCCTGAGGCAGGGGGAGGGCGGCGCCGCGGCGCCGTCGGCTCCGGAAACGGCCGCTCCGGCGGCAGTGCAGACGGTGGCGGGCAGCATGGAGGCCGCCAACGCCGTGGCGCGCCGGGTGCCGGTGCCGCAGCTGCGCCCCTCCCTGGCGCTGTGCAAGCCCACGGGGGTGTCGCTCGGCGCCGGCAGCCGGGTGGTGATCATGCCCGACCAGGGTGGAATCGCCCGGGCCCTGGTCGCCAAACTGGAAAAGATGGGAGTGGAAACGCTCCTTATCGAAGAGGCGCCCGGGGTGGATGAACTCGGGGCGCAGCTCGAGCGTTGGGCGGCCGCGGGCCCCGTTCAGGGGGTTTACTGGCTTCCTGCGCTTGACTGCCCGAAACCGGTCGCGGAAATGAACGCCGCGGAGTGGCGGGAGGCGACCCGGGTCCGGGCCAAACTCCTCTTTGCCGCCATGAAGACGCTCTACGCCGGGATCGGTGCCCCGGGGACCTTCCTGGTGACGGCGACACGCCTCGGGGGGATGCATGGGTATGACGAGGCGGGCGCCTTCGACCCGCTCGGAGGTGCGGTGACGGGATTCGCCAAGGCCTTCAAGCGGGAGAAGGGGGAGGCGACGGTCAAGGCCGTCGACTTCGAGCCGAGCCGCAAGACCAGCGCGCTGGCCGACCTCCTGATCGGGGAGACGCTCGGTGATCCGGGGGCCGTGGAAATCGGGTACCGGGACGGGCGGCGCTACGCGATCGGGTTGTCCGAACGCCCCGCAGCTGACGGCGGGGGGCTCACCCTTGACAAGGACACCGTGTTCGTGGTGACGGGTGCGGCCGGCAGCATTGTCTCGGCCATCACGGCTGACCTGGCCGGCACGTCGGGCGGGACCTTCTACCTGCTCGACATGACTCCCGAGCCGGATCCGGCTGACGGGGATCTTGCGCGCCTCCGGTCGGATCGCGAAGGCCTGAAGCGCGACATCTTCGAACGCCTCAAGGCCGGGGGGGAACGGGTCACCCCGGTGATGGTAGACAGGGAGCTGGCGGCGCTCGAGCGCCGGGCCGCGGCCCTTGACGCCATCCGGGCGGTGCAGGGTTCCGGGGGGACAGCCCACTACCGGAGCCTCGACCTGATGGATGCGGAGGCGGTCGGCCGGGTGATGGAGGAGATCCGCCAGAGCCACGGCCGGGTCGACGTGCTCCTGCACGCGGCGGGGCTCGAGATCAGCCGTGCCATCCCGGACAAGGCCCAGGAGGAGTTCGACCGGGTCTTCGATGTGAAGAGCGCCGGCTGGTTCCATCTCCTCTCCGGCGCCGGGGACATGCCGCTCCGGGCGGCCGTGGTCTTCAGTTCCGTAGCCGGAAGGTTCGGCAACGCGGGGCAGACCGACTACAGTTCGGCCAACGACCTGCTCTGCAAGTGCGTGTCCCATTTCCGTTCGTCGCGCCCCGACTCGTTCGGGATCGCCATCGACTGGACCGCTTGGAGCGGTATCGGCATGGCGTCGCGGGGGTCGATCCCGACCATTATGAAACAGGCGGGGATCGACATGCTGGCGCCTGAGGCGGGAATCCCCGTGGTGCGCCGGGAACTGACCGGGGGAACGCGCGGGGAGGTGGTCATCGGGCAGCGCCTGGGGATCATGGTGACGGAGTTCGATCCCGAAGGGGGCCTCGACGTCGACGCCGAGGGGGCGCTGGCCCCGCTTCTGGCGGGGCGCGGGGTCATGATCGGGGAAGTGAAGGGGATGGGGCTTTACAGCGGGCTGACGGTTGAAACGACGCTCGATCCCGCACAGCAGCCCTTCCTGTACGATCACCAGATCGACGGCACCCCGGTTCTTCCCGGGGTCATGGGGATCGAGGGGATGGCCGAAGCGGCCCGGCTCCTCTTCCCCGACCTGTTCATAGGGGGGGTGGAGGAGGTGACGTTCCTGGCCCCGTTCAAGTTCTACCGCAACCAGCCGCGTACCGTGACGCTCAGCGCCCGGTACGCCGTCGACGGCGAAGACGTCGTCGCAGATTGCTCCCTGGTTGGTGCGCGCCGGCTTCACGGGCAGACGGAGCCCGAGGTCACCACCCACTTCACCGGGAAGGTGCGGTTGGTCGCCAAAGCCCCCGCCGGGAAGAAAAAGCAGGAGGTTCCCGGGGCGGAAGGCGCAACCGGGGCCGAGGCTGCCAGCATCTACCGGGTCTATTTCCACGGCCCCGCCTACCAGGTGATCGACAGCGCCTGGAAATCGGGGGAGGAGATCGTGGGTCGGTTCGCCGGCTCGCTCCCCCCCAACCACCTGCCGGCGGAGCTGCCGCTCGTCGTCGCTCCCCGGTTCGTGGAACTCTGCTTCCAGACCGCGAGCCTCTTGGGCCTGGCCGGGGAAGCCCGCCTGGGGCTCCCCTACGGATTCGAGAAACTCGAGATCGTCTCCGCGCTCGAAAGCGCTCCCGGGGCGGGGCTGCTGGCCGTCGTCCGCCGCAATCCCGAAGGCGCTTACGACGCGGAAGTGGTCGATGACAAGGGGAAGGTCTACATGGTCCTGCGGGGCTACCGGACGATGGATCTTCCGGGCACGGTCGAGGAGGAGGCGCTCCTGGCGATCCGGAAGGCGCTGAAAGCCGACGGGTAGTCCCCGGCAGGCTCCGGCGGCATGGTGCGCGCGCCGGAGCCTGCCCCGCGGTGCTATGAAAGAAAGACTGGGTTGGCTCCTGCAGCATCTCGAGGACGTTCCGGAGGGGGATGACTGGCTGAACGCGGACGAGCGCCGCGTAGCGGCCGCGTTGCGCTTTGCCAAGCGCCGGCAGGATTGGCGGTTGGGGCGCTGGACGGCCAAGCGCGCGGTCCGGGCTTTTCTCGCAATCCCCGGCTTGTCCCCTGACAGTCTCGAAATCCGCGCCGCGGCCGACGGCGCCCCCGAAGCGTTCCGGGACGGCGTGCCCCTGCCTGTGGCCCTCTCGATCAGCCACAGCGGCGGGTGCGGGTTGTGCGCGGTCGCTGCGGCGCCGGTCGCTCTCGGGTGCGACATCGAGCGGCTGGAGGAGCGCGGCGAGGCCCTCGTGCGCGACTACTTCACCCCCGGGGAGATCGGCTTCTGCCTCGAGGCGACGGGGGAAGCGCGGACGTTGCGGACCAACCTGGTCTGGAGCGCCAAGGAGAGCGTGCTGAAGGCTCTGCGCGCAGGGCTGAGGCGCGATACGCGCAGCGTCGAGGTGGATCCCTGGTCGGCCGCGGACGGAGAGCGCGACGGCTGGAATCCCTGGACGGGGCGCTGCCTGCAATCGGGGCGCCTTTTCTCCGGCTGGTGGCGTGCGCGTCGAGGCTGCATCCTGACGCTGTCCTCGGACCGGGAAGGGGTCCCGGAAGAGGCGGGCGCCGGAAGAGAGGGATCATGGCCCTGAAAATCCAAGCCCCCTACCCGCGGACGGCGATCCGGTTCGAGCCCGATTTCCTCGATTTCGAACGCGGCATCCGCGTGGGGAACCTCGAGGACCACCAGCGGATCACCCGCATCCTGAAGCTCGCGCTGGAGGCGCGCTACCGGGAGGGCTTCGTGACCGAGCGCTACGGCCGGGGCGTCTACTGGCAATGGATCGGCTTCGTCTCCCGCTCCAACCGCAGCGCCAAGCCGGTCTCCTCGAAGGTGAGTTTCGGCTGCTCAAAGTTCTTTCTCACCATCGACGGCGGCCTTTTCAAGTGCGGGTTTTCGGTAGAGCGGGGGATGATCCGGCCGCCGGCGGGGAATCTGCAGATCAGGCTCGGACCGGACTGGGACTGGCACCGGCTGCTTGCGGCCCTCGTGCCCGGGGGGGAGATGGAGCGGCGCCTGCGCCGGTTGGTGCGCCGGGAGGGGTTCCGGATCGACGCCGGGAGCTGGGAGCCCCGCACCACTTTCGGCCGGGGGGAGTTTCCCGATATGGGCCTGCTCCACAGGACGCTCACCGAGGCTGACCCCTCCTCCTGGGCCGGATTTCAGGTATACTACCCGATGTCTCCGAAAGAGGTCGCCGGCAGTTCCGGCATCGACCTGGTCGAGGCCATGATGGCCATATTCGGGGAGGTGACTCCGGCGATGAACCTGTGCATGCAGGTGCCGCTGGCTCTCGAGGCATAACCGGTTCCCGCCGGCGGGCGGGAACCATAGCGTAAAGGACAGGGCATCGGCGATGAAGGCACAACATCCGACGGAGAGGGGGGAGGCCCCCGCCGTCCTCCTCCTTGAAAACATCCACCCTGTGGCTGCTGAGGGTTTTCGTGCCGGCGGGGCTTTTCGGGTGGAGACGATGGCGGGAGCGCTCTCCGAGGACGAGCTGGTGGACAAGCTCGGCGGGGTGCAGCTGCTCGGCATCCGATCCAAGACGCGGATTACCGACAGGGTGCTCGCCGCGGCGCCGGAACTGATCGCGGTGGGCTGTTTCTGCATCGGGACCGACCAGGTCGACATGAATGCCGCCACGCGCCGGGGGATCGCCGTTTTCAACGCCCCGTTCAGCAATACCCGCAGCGTCGCCGAACTGACCATCGCCGAAGTCATCATGCTCGCCCGGCGTGCGGCGCAGCGCTCGATGGAGCTGCACCTCGGGCGCTGGCAGAAATCGGCCGTGGGCTGCATGGAGGTCCGCCACAAGACGATCGGCATCGTCGGTTACGGCCACATCGGCCCCCAGGTGGGGCTGCTCGCCGAAGCGCTCGGCATGGAGGTCGTGTTTCACGACATCGTCAGGAAGCTGGCGCTCGGCAACGCGCGCCAGGTCGCGAACCTGGACGAACTGCTCGCAACGGCGGACTTCGTCACGATGCACGTGCCCGATACCGAGCTGACGCGGGGAATGATCGGGCGGGCGCAGCTGGAGCGGATGCGCCCGGGGAGCTACCTGCTCAACCTCAGCCGCGGTTCGGTGGTGGACATCGCGGCGCTCGGCGAGGCGCTGCGGAGCGGGCACCTTGCCGGGGCGGCGCTCGACGTGTTCCCGGAGGAACCGAGCTCGAGCCGCGACCCCTTCCAGTCCGAACTTTGCGGGCTGGACAACGTCATTTTGACCCCCCATATCGGCGGGAGCACCGAGGAGGCGCAGCGCAACATCGGGCTGGAGGTTTCCGAGGCGCTCCGCGATTATGCCCTGAGCGGAATCTCCACAGGCTGCGCCAACCTCCCCGAGGTGCAGATGCCCAAGCTCGCCGACAGCCTGCGCGTGCTCAACATCCACAAGGACGTACCGGGCGTGCTCAGCCGCGTCAACGGCCTGGTGGCGGGGATGGGAGTCAACATCAAGGCCCAGTCCTACCACACCCGGGACGGCATCGGGTACCTGATCATGGACGCCGAGCGCACGCTGTCGCGCGGCATCGGCGCGGAGATCGCCGCGCTCGACAGCAGCATCCGCACCCGCATCCTGAACGGCTGACGCTTGAGACCGCCGCGCCCCATCCGATGTACTGCGCCGCATTCCATGGGCGCCCATAGCTCAGTTGCATAGAAGAAGTCAATCATGAAGATGCTTTGGCGTTTAATTCATTACGTTGCAATTGCCTGTGCAGTTTTGATGATGGGATTTGCTGTTTTGGATAGGCTGCAGCTCAATGGCTTTAAAATTCTTGAGTTAAACGCCTTAGCAAAGACAATTCTATTCTTGATTGGTTTAGCATTTGCCGGACTTGTCCTTTGGAAAGGTAGCAATTACGCAAGGACAAACCTCAGGACTCTAATAGTCTTGGACGTAGTTTGGACTCTTTTGTTTTTGGCGTTTTTTGTCCACCAATATCGAATCGTTCCTGAATTACACGGGTTTGGGGCTGAGGACTACAGGCGAGAATACCTGAAAGGGTTAACGATGCTGATTGTAGCCATCCTTTTTTGGATTGGTACGTTTTCAATTGGTCCCATTCTGAAGTGGAGATATTCAAACAAGAATGCTGGAATAAAATAGGCAAAACAGGGGGGCTCATTTCCGCCGTCCACTTATTTCCGGTGCGATTGTTGCGCCCATTTCCCCGACTCCGAGTTTGACGCTTCGAAACTGCATTGATCTGAATGGCCGCAAGGGGAGTGATGGAGATTCTCTGGTTGGTCGAGCCAGGCTCTCCCAGCCCGAGATGCAATACCTCCAAGCGATTTTTCAAATCGTTTGGGAGAGGAAATAAAGCGGAAACGCGTTTCCTCTAACAGGATGCTGAAAAAGTCGCCATTTGCATCCCAAATTACGTAATAGGAATTGTCTCCTCAGGCGTATATAGATGTTGAGGAGGAAATCGATGCGCGGAGCGGATGAAAAGCAAGCTTGGATGTTCAGTTACATTTCGGACCCCAGCATCTAGGCAGTTACATCCATTTGCAGGTAGGTGGTAGTTGCGGGAACATGAAGGTCGAGGATTACACGCGGTATTATTGAGTCAGAGACATTATTCACGAGGCCCGGGTTTTTGCTCAATAAGAAAGCGGTCGCATGTCTTCACGATCAGCTCCTGCAAAAATGGAACAAAAAGGGCCAGCTTATAATCGACACTCTTGTTTCTGAGCCGATCCCGGTCCGATTGCCAGCAAGATAGCAGAGACGCTGCACACTCTTTAGCTTCACGATGGGATCTATAAAGCTATGATTTGTCAAACAGGCTTATGATGGGTTCCACCCCATGCTTTACAGCGTGTCGTCCAACCTGGATCCTCCAATTCACCGGCAAAGAACGGGATGCCGAAACGGCCGCCGCGATATTTTCAACATGGAGCGAGGCAGCCAGTTCACGAGCGGCGAATTCACATGGGCTCTCAAAAAGAACGAAATCCAGATAGGTATGGATGGCATGGGCTGCTGGCGTGATAATGTTTTTGTAGAACGTCTTTGCGCACTATCAAGCACGGATGTAAATACGCTTCGATCCAACGGAATCAACAGTGTTCTTTCCGATCCAAATGGGCTGTACAAGGTCACGCCTGGAGCCCCAGGTAAAAAGTTGATCGAATAGAGGTGCCATATGCGAGACTTGTTTCTATTGATGGCCCCGCTGGGAATGCTACTATTTATTCCGAGCTCCACTGCAAACGAAATGCTTCTGGACGCAGAACAGCCGTCCGTTTATATCGTGTATGAGCGCTCCGAAGCTGTATCCAATGGGAACGTCGGGGTGACTGTTTGGCTTCAGTTGCACAACAACAGCAAGTGGACGATCAGCATTAGAACGGAATCTCTCTACATCGGAGAAAAGGTGCGCCCCCTGACCCTCATGGACGGCAATGGGATACTGGCGCTCCGCAGCGGAATCATCGTCTCCCCTTGCTATGCCGTTGAAGAACTCTCAGGCGAATCACTGCCTACGACTGGCCAAATCATAAACGAGGAGACATACCAACGTCTACGAGCTGGAAGTGCTTGTACTGTTGGATCAACGTCGTGGATACCTTCTGGTGGCAGTGTTCGTTTTCAAATCCCATCCGAGCATCTTTCTTCGGGACGTCGAGTCAGCATGGATTTTGAATATGAGTGGGAAAAA
>Ga0209613_1001362_pt1 | contig 21845 bp, 13 predicted proteins | sample BioC13SIPDNA_2_FD_185747 | JGI IMG/M metagenome (GOLD analysis project Ga0209613, IMG submission 185747) | Anaerobic biogas reactor microbial communites from Washington, USA - Biogas_R2_A C13 SIP DNA (SPAdes) (version 2) | ecosystem: Engineered > Bioreactor > Anaerobic > Unclassified | place... | reverse complement strand
CCGCGAATTTCTGCTGGCCGTGAGGCAAGCATAGCGATGCCGAACAGGCAGAAATTCCCGTTCCTGCTTAATCAAAGAAGTGTCCGCAGACACTTCTTTGACACACTAGGCCCTCCGGATTCCCGGAGGGCTTTTCCTTTCACCCCTGAGGCTATCTCCCCGCCGTCACCACGCCCAGCAGCAGGACGACCGCCAGGGCCGCGACCAGGCCGATGATGACAAGGTCCATCGTGCGGACCGAAACCTTCAGCCGGCCGTACAGCCGGTCGCGCCAGGTGGCGCGGCGCGGCGCGGGCTGCGGGGCAGCCGCGTTTACAGCGGAGGCGGCTTCGGCCCGCCCCTGATGCTCGTCCTTCGCCTGGCCCGTCATGCCGCCCGTCACTTCTTCACGATGTACTTGCGCACGTCGATGGCGACGGCCAGCACGATGATGAGGCCGCGGATGATGTACTGGTAATAGGGGTTCACGCCGATGAAGTTGAGGGAGAAGTTGATGGCCTGCAGGATGATGGCGCCGATGACCACGCCCTGGATGGTGCCCACGCCGCCGGAGAAGGAGACGCCGCCGATGACGCAGGCGGAAATCGCGTCCGTCTCATAGTTGATGCCGGTGTTGGCGCCCACGGACTGGATGCGCGCCGCCTCCAGGAAGGCCGCGATGCCGTAGAGCACGCCGGCGATGAGGTAGACCAGCATGATGGTGCGCGCGACGTTGACGCCGGATACGCGGGCGGCCTCCTCGTTGCCGCCCACGGCGAACATGTTCTTGCCCAGCCGCGTCTTGTTCCACACCACCCACATGACGACGGCCAGCCCCAGGAAATACAGCACCACCAGCGGGATTTTGACGCTGCCCATCACCAGGTCGCCCGCGGCCGCGTCCTTGAAGGTCTGGTTGAAGGTGGACAGCGCCTGGGCGGTGCCGGAGGGCTGCGCCTCGATGAACAGGCAGTTCACGCCGTAGGCGATGAGCTGCGTGCCCAGGGTGATGATGAAGGCGTGCATCTTCAGCTTGGACACGCCGAAGCCGTTGAACAGCGAAAAGGCGACGCCCACCGCGATGGCGGCCAGCAGCGGCACGATGAGCGGCAGGTCCTGCGTCATCTGCGGGAAATAGCGGGACTTGTAGGTGACCGACTGCACCAGCGCCGCGGTGACGGCCGCGGCGAAGCCCATGACCCGGCCGATGGACAGGTCGGTGCCGGCCAGTACGATGAGCCCCGCGCAGCCCAGCGCCAGGATGCCCTTGGTGGAGGCCTGCTTCAGAATGTTGAGGATGTTGCTCAGCGCCAGGAAGTTGGGCCTTATGGCGCTGACCACCACCAAAATCGCCAGCAGGATGATGTACATCGCGTACCGGAGCAGGAAATCAATGGTCTTTTGCCGGTTCCATTTTGCCGCCGTCGTCTGCATGTGCCTGCCCGCCTTCTCTCTACACGTACTTCGCCGCCAGCGTCAGGATGGCCTCCTGCTCGCCGGGGACGTTGTCAAAGTCCCGCCCGCGCTCCAGGATGCCGGCCAGCCGGCCGTTGGACATGACCAGGATGCGGTCGCAGATGCCGATGAGCTCCGGCATCTCGCTGGACACCATGATGACGCCCTTGCCTTCCTCGGCCAGTTTCAGGATGAGGTTGTAAATTTCGTACTTGGCGCCCACGTCGATGCCGCGGGTGGGCTCGTCCAGCAGCAGCACCTCCGGCGTGGTCAGCAGCCAGCGGCCGATGATGACCTTCTGCTGGTTGCCGCCCGACAGCGAGCGGATGAGGGTGCGCTTGCTGGGCGTCTTGACGTTGATGGCGCTGACCACCCAGTCGGTGTCCCGGTTCATCTTCCCGCCGTCCAGCAGCAGTTTGCCGTAGGCGCGGATGTTGGCGATGACGGAATTGAAGGTGATGTTCATCTGCGGGAAGACGCCGGTGGCGCGGCGTTCCTCCGTGAGCAGGGAAAAGCCGTTGCGGGTGGATTTGTCCGGCTTGCCGTTGTCCACGGTTTTCCCGTGCAGGATGATTTCGCCGCTCTCCCTCGCGTAATAGCCAAAGAGGGTGTTGAGCAGTTCCGTCCGCCTCGAGCCCACCAGGCCGGAGACGCCCAGCACCTCGCCCTTGCGCAGGGTAAAGGAGACGTCGTGGAAGGTGGGCTCGTACTTGCCGGAGAGGTTGTTGACCTCCAGGGAGACCTCCCCGGGCACGTTGTGCTTCTCCGGGAAGCGCTGCTTCATCTCCCGGTTCACCATCAGGCGGATGATTTCCTCGTTCGTTAGCGTGCCCGCGTCCCGGGTGGCAATCCAGGCGCCGTCCCGCATGATGGTGACCTCGTCGGATATCCGGAGGATTTCGTCCATCTTGTGGGAGATATAGATGACGCCCACGCCCCTTTGGGTCAGCTGCTTGATGATGCGGAAAAGGTGCTCCACCTCGTTCTCCGTCAGGGAGGAGGTGGGCTCATCCAGCACCAGCACCCGGGCGTCGAAGGATACAGCCTTGGCAATCTCGATCATCTGGCGCCGGGAAACGGACAGGTTGCCGATGATGGCGCGGGGGTCGACGTCCATCTGCAGGTCTTCAAAAATCTTGCGGGTCTGCTGGTACATCTTCCGGCTGTCCACAAAGCCGCCGCGCGTCGGGAAGCGCCCCAGCCAGACGTTCTCCATGACGCTGCGGCGCAGCACCTGGTTGAGCTCCTGGTGCACCATCGCCACGCCGTTGTCCAGCGCGTGGCGGGGGTTGGTGAAGATGACCGGCCTGCCGTCCATCAGGATGCTGCCGGCGTCCATGGTGTAAATCCCGAAGAGGCACTTCATCAGCGTGGACTTTCCCGCGCCGTTCTCCCCCATCAGGGAGTGGACCGTGCCCGCGCGCAGGCGCAGCCGGGCCTTGTCCAGCGCCTGGACGCCCGGGAAGCGCTTGTCGATGTCGACGAGCTCCAGCAGGTAGGGCTGTTCGCCTTGCATGTGTCCCCCCATCGGTAAAAAGGGGGCCGGCGCACAGCGCGCCAGCCCCCGGGCCTGGGTTTACTCGACGTCGGTAATCTTGGCGTAGGGGATGCGGATGCAGTGGAAGGGGTCGTCGGTGTAGACGTACTCGGTCCCGTCCAGCCACTTGCGGCCCAGGGCGCCGTTGATGGCGATGCGGATGTTGGCCTTGCCCATGGCGTCGCCGTCCTGCTGGACGGTGGCGGTCATGCCGCCGGCCTTGATGGACTCCATCGCGGAGTCGACGGCGTCAACGCCGATGACCACGACCTTGGGGTCGCCTTCCTTGCCGGTGTTCCAGCCATAGTTGTTCAGCGCCGCGACCGCGCCCAGGCACATCATGTCGTTGTTGCCGAAGATGACCTCGATCTTGCCGTCGGGATTGGCCGCCCACACGGCGTTGATGGCGTCGTTGGCCTGGGCCTGGTCCCAGTTGCACACGAGGGTCTCGCCGATCTGCTCGAGCTTCAGCCCGTTGGCGATGGCGGTTTCCACCGAGTACCTGGAGCGCGCGATGGCCTCGTCATTCTGGGGCTCGCCCATCAGCATGACGTACTGCAGCACGCCGTCGCCGTTGAGGTCGATGGAGGGGTCCTTCTTGTACAGGTCGGCCAGGATTTCACCCTGCATGTCGCCGGCCTGGCGGGCCAGGGTGCCGATGAAGATGGTGCCGGTGTCCACCAGGACGGACTGGGTGGTGTCCTCGGAGGGCTGCTTGTTGTAGAACAGGAAGGGGATGTCGGCTTCCTTGAACATGTCCACCAGCACCTGGCCGTTGGTGACCTCCGCCAGGTTGATGATGACGAAGTCCGGCTTCTCGCTGGTGAGGATGGTGGCCGTCTCGATCTGCTTGGCCATGTCGTCGGCGGCGTCGTACATCTGGAAGTTGATCTTGATGCCCAGTTCTTCGGCGTAGTGCTGGGCCCATTTTTCCATGGCCACGCGGACCGTGGAGCCGTAGGTGTCGTCAAATTTCCAAATGAGGGCGCGGATATCCAGCTCCTCGGGCAGGGCGGCCTCGGCCAGGGCGGAAGCGGCGCCCAGCAGCATCAGCAGCGCCAGGGCAAGGGAAAGGATTTTCTTCATAGGGTGGGGGTTCCTCCTTCGTGGGTTTATTTCATCGGCCGTGTGCCCGGCCGGATGATATGGGTGTTGGGCTATCTGGTTGGATTCCCGCTGATTATCGCATGAAAACGCGCCGTCCGTCAATCTCTTCCGGACAAATCAAGGACTTTTCAAGCCTGCCTCGCCGCCGCCCGCGGCCGGCCGTATTCAGCCCTTCAGCCTGTCCGCGCTGCCGGTCACCTGCAGAAAGCCGCTGATGAGCTCACGCGTGCGGCGGTAGACCGCGTCCTGCGCCTGGGCGACCGTGCCGCCCTCCCGGACGACGCGCTCGTAGGGCTGGCGGATTTCCGTGCCCACGTTGATCTTGGCGATGCCCGCCTTCACCCCGCGGCTGATGTACTCCTGCTCGATGCCGGAGCCGCCGTGGAGCACCAGGGGGATGTCCAGCGCGTCGCGCAGCGCCTGGATGTGCCCGACGTCCAGCTTGGCGGCGGGCTTTTTCTTGTCCAGCATGCCCTCGGCAATCGCGCCGTGCACGCTGCCCACCGCGACGCTGAGCCAGTCGCAGCCCGTCTCGCGGACGAAGCGCCTGGCCTCCTCAAGGTCGGTGAAGCCCATCTTGTTGCGGAAGATTTCCTCGTAGGGGATGGCCTGCTGGCTGGTCTCGTGGCCCATGACCGCCCCCAGCTCCGCCTCAATGGGCAGCCCCGCCTGGTGTGCCAGGGCCGCCGCCTCCGCGGTCGCGCGGATGTTGTCGTCCAGGGACAGGCGCGAGCCGTCCACCATCAGCGACTGGTAGCCGGCGTCCACCGCGCGGCGCAGGATGGCCATGTAATCCACCCGCAGGTGGTCCTCGTCGACGACGGGCACGTGGTCCAGATGCAGCAGGGTGTGGCCGGGCTTCTGGTATTTCCGGTATTCCCGGGCGACGGCCTCCAGACTTTCGGACTCGAACTTCTCCCATTCCAGCCGCGCGACCTGGATCATGGCCAGCGCGTTCTCCTCAGCCACCGCGCGGGCGACGGGCTCCACCATTGGCAGGTGGGGAATGTTGAAGGCCGGGATGACCAGCCCTTCCTCGAAGGCGCGGCGGACGATTTCCCTGGTGTTCACGGCGATACCCCCTTGTGCTGTTGTTCTTCCCCGATGACAAACGCGCGGAAGCGCCTGTATTTCTCCATCTTTTCCCGGTAGAAGGCGGCCCTGCCCGGCTCCGGCCGGAAAGGCTCGCCCAAGCGGACGAATCGTTGGGCCAGGGCGCAGTGGCTCTTTTCGCCCGTGACCGCGGCGAAGCCCAGGATGGCGCTGCCCAGGGCGCCCGTTTCCTCGGTGAGGACGGGAATGACCTCGCGGTTCCAGATGTCCGCCTTGATTTGCAGCCACAGCCGGGAGCGCGCGCCCCCGCCGCAGGCGTACAGCCGCTCCGGCGCGACGCCGAAGCGTGCCAGGTGCTCCAGGTTGTAGGCCATCTCGAAGGTCAGCCCCTCCAGGATGGCGCGGTAGACGTCCGGGAGCGCCGTCTGCATGCCCAGGCCGTAGAACAGCCCGCGCGCCTGCGGCAGGACATCGGGCGTGCCGCCCATCCCCTGCAGGAAGGGCAGCACGAGCAATTCGCCCGGCTCCCGGGGCGCCAGGCGGTTCAGGAGGTCGTAGACGCTGACGTTCTCCCGCTTCGCCTGTTCGTCCAGGTGAAGGGCCAGCTGGTCGCGCAGCCAGCGCACCACCATGCCGCCGGAGATGTTGAAGGCGTAGGTGACATAGCCCCTGCCGTCCAGGTAGGGCACGCAGGCATAGTTGCTGCGCTGGAAGCCGAACCCCTCCGGGATGCGCTCAAACAGCGGCGCGATGCTCTCCGTGGTGCCCGAGACGTCCGCGGCGTCCCCGGGCCGGGACACGCCGCAGGCCAGCGCGTTGACCACCTGGTCGTGCGCCCCGATGACGACGGCCACGGTTTCCGGCAGGCCCAGGCGCGCGGCGACGTCCGGCAGCAGGCGCCCGGCGACGGTTCCCGCGGGCAGCACCGTGGGCAGCTGCTCCCGCACAAAGCCCGAGGCGGCCAACAGCTCGTCCGACCAGTCCCTTTTGTTGACGTCGTACAGCAGCGTGCGGCAGGCCAGGGTTTCGTCCAGCACCGTCTCCCCGCACAGGCGGAAACACAGGTAGCCGGAAATCAGCAGGTATTTCCAGACGGGCCTGGGCGCCGTCCGCCGGGTGTAGAGCATTTTGGAAAGGGAGTAAAAGGCGTCCGGCAGGGTGCGCGTGACGCGCATGAAGGTCTCTTCCCCCACCTTCCGCACCAGCTGGTCGAACTCCTCGCTCTGCGTGGCGGCGAAGTACATGATGATGTCGGACAGCGGCTCGCCCTTTTCGTCGACGGGGACGAAGGACTCGCCGAAGGAGGACACCGTGACGGCCTTGACGGCGTGGGGGTCGGGCAGCGCCCGCACGCAGCGGGCGACGACCTCCATCACCGTGCCGGACAGCACCCGGGGGTCCAAATTGGGGTTGCCCGCCGGGTTGGGGTATTCGATATAGCTGATGGCGGCCTGGCTTCCGTCCTCCCGGAAGGCGACGCACTTGGCGCCGGTGCCGCCGATGTCAACGCCTAAGCTGACCATGACGCTTCCGCCCCCCGCTCCCGGCTCAGTCGATCCGGACGAGGTCGTAGCCCAGGTAGGTGGTGAAGGCCTCCTCCAGGACCGCCTTCAGGTGCCCCTTGCCCACCGAGGTGTGGTGCTTGAAGCCGCCGCGCGCCAGGCGGATGAGCTTGTCCTGCAGCCCGCCGATTTTCGCCACGCCGGCGCAGCCGAAGTAGCCGTCCTCGATCGGGTCGTCCGTCATCTCGCCCTCGGAGACGTACACGGTGATTTTCCCGTCCTCCGTCTTGCAGTTGGAATAGGTCATCGGGAAGGCGGCGATGCGCCCCTCGTTGGTGCCCCACCCGCTGCCCGGGTCCACCTTGTTGAACATCTTGTGCTCCGTCACCGTGCCGGGGCCCGTCATCAGGCTTTGGGGAACCGGCCCGCAGTGGAACAGCACCACCTTGTCCTCGTCGTCGCCGTAGTTGTTGTTCCAGTCCAGCACCGTGGTCGCCTCGCCGCTGGCCAGCTGCATCGCGCGCATGGTGACGGCGGAGCACACGTCGATTTCGCAGGAGGCGGCGATGCCGCGGTCGTTCAGTTCGCCCAGCAGCGCGCAGGGGCAGACGCGCAGGTAGGTCTCCATCTCGTTCCAGCAGCGCAGCGCCAGGGCGTCCAGGTGGTAGTCCCGGATGTATTCGTCGATGACCACGCCGACCTTGGCGATGGTGTGGGCGTTTTCCGCCGGCACGCCGGAAAAGTCGGTGATTTCGCTGAGCCTCGACAGCTTTTCCTTGACCCCCGGCGCGTCGTCCGCCATAGCCTTGACCTTCATGATCAGCTCGGACAGGTCGAAGGATTCCACGTTGATGCCGTATTTCTGCAGGGCGATTTCGTCGAAGCGCACGGTCTTGAACGCCGTCGTGCGCGCGCCGATGCAGCCGAGGTTGAAGCGCTTCATGCCCTTGACGACGCGGCAGACGGCCGCGAAGTCATGGAGGTTCTGCGCGAAGGCCTCCGCCATCGGGTGCACGACGTGGGGCTTGAAGACGGTGAAGGGAATCTTGTACTGGCAAAAGACGTCCGTCACGGAGAACTTGCCGCAGTAGGCGTCCCGGCGGTACTTGAAGTTCATCTTGCCGATTTCGTCCGGGTAGGCCTGCATCAGGATGGGCACGCCCGCATCCTGCAGCGCGTTGGCGGCGCCGTTCTCGTCCACGAAAATCGGCATGCTGAAGATGACGCCGTCGTACTGTCCCTCGTGCTTCTTGAGCCATTCGGCGTACAGGAGGCCCTCGTCGCGGGTCTCCACCGCGCCAAAACGGGTCAGGCCCTCGTCCATCAGGATGCAGTCGTAACCCGCATCCCGGACCGCCTGGACCATCTCGCGTCGCGCGTCCAGGATGAGTTCGCCGGGCATGAAGCCCCGGTTGCCGAAGCACAGCGCGAATACCGTTTTTTTCATCCGAATCGTCCCTCCACTCCCATTTGCGGCCGCGGCGCTCTGCGGGCGCGCCGCAAAACCAGGCCCGCCCGAATCCGCCGCCATGATACGCCTTGTTGCCGCGCATTATAGCACAGGTGGCCCGGGGCAGACAATCGCGCCGCCCGAAAGAAAAGCGAGGTCATCAACAAGGTGTGCCTTCACGCCTGTTCCCCGCCCGGGGGCAAAATGAAAGCCGGGCACCTTTTTCGTGCCCGGCTTCGGCGCCTGCCCGCGCTATTTCCGGGGTTCCGTCCCCTCGCTTCCGGCGTCCGGTTCGATGGGCCTGCCCTGCTCGTCCAGCACCGGGCAGGTGTCCCATACCCCGGCGTTCTTCATGCGGCCCTGGTCGATGTTGCCCTTCCCGTACCCCAGCCTGCCGCTGTTTTCCGCCGTGGGGGTCAGGTTTTCCTTGTTCTCATTGCGGATGCGGTCAAAAAGCTTCGACACGATGCCGCTTTTCTTCTCTTCGCTCATGTCCATCCCTCCCTGGTTGTAGGATACCCCCGGCGCGCATGTTCAAAACAGGCCGGGCGCCGCCAAAGCGTCCATCCCCGCAGGCGCTGTGACAGCGCCCGCCTTCCGTTGCTATAATGAACCGGGTAAGATACCGGACGGGAGGCTGAAATGAGCGAAGAGAACAAGCCGGACGCGGGCGGCGGGCAAGCGCCGGAGCAGGAAATCCGCGCGATGGTGCATCAGGAAATCTGGCAGACGCTGTCCCCCGAACAGGAGGGGGAGTTGGCGGAACTCGCCCAGGAAGCGGCGCAGGAGCAGGGCATCTCCCTGCAAAACCCGCTCCCCGACCCGGAAGAAAAGCATGACAACAAGGTGCTGTTCCAGTTCTTCGAGTGGTTTCTGCCCGACGACGGGCAGCACTGGGACAGGCTGCGGGACGCGGCGCCCAAGCTGAAGGAAATGGGCGTGGGCGGCGTGTGGCTGCCGCCGTTTTGCAAGGCGACGGGCACCAACGACACGGGCTACGGCATATACGATCTGTACGACCTGGGGGAGTTTGACCAGCGCGGCAGCGTGCGCACCAAGTACGGCACGAAGGAGCAGCTGAAAGCCGCCGTCGAGGCGCTGCACGGGCAGGGGCTGCAGGTTTATATGGACGCCGTGCTCAACCACAAGGCCGGCGCCGACGAGGCGGAGACCTTCAAGGTGGTCAAAGTCAGCCCGGAGAATCGGGAGCAGACCATCAGCGAGCCCTTCGACATCCAGGGCTGGACCCGCTTCACCTTCCCGGGCCGCCAGGGCAAGTATTCAAAGTTCCAGTGGAATTTCCAGCATTTCACGGCGGTCAACTTCGACCAGAACACTGGGGAGATGGGCATTTTCCGCATCCTGGGGGACAACAAGGGCTTTTCCGACCAGGTCAGCGACGAGCACGGCAACTTCGACTACCTGATGTTCGCGGACATCGACTACCGCAACGCCGACGTCATCGACGAGACGCTGCGCTGGGGCGCCTGGGTGGTCCAGGAGATGAACCTGGACGGGATGCGCATGGACGCGGTCAAGCACATCGACCACCGCTTCATGGAGGCCTTCATCCGGCATGTGAAGCTGGAGACCGGGCGCCCGCTGTTCTTCGTCGGGGAGTACTGGATGCCGCTGCACGGGGAGCTGGAGAACTACCTGCACGAGACCGAGGGCATGATGGCGCTGTTCGACGTCGCGCTGCACTACCGTTTCGCCCAGGCCTCCCACCTGGGGCGGGATTTCGACCTGCGGACGATGTTTCACGACACGCTGATCGGCCGCAACGCGCTCAGCTGCGTGACCTTCGTGGACAACCACGATTCCCAGCCCGGGCAGGCGCTGGAGAACTGGGTGCAGGACTGGTTCAAGCCCCTCGCCTACGCCTTCATCCTGCTGCGGAAGGACGGCTACCCCTGCGTGTTTTACGGGGACTACTACGGCATCTCCGGCGGCAACCCCATCCCCGGCAAAGGCGGCGCCCTCGACCCCCTGCTTTTGGCGCGGGCGCGCTACGCCTACGGCGAGCAGCACGACTACTTCGACCACGCCAACACCGTGGGCTGGACGCGCCTGGGGGACGCGGAGCACCCGGGCAGCGGGCTGGCCTGCGTGCTGTCCAACGGCGAGGACGGTGTCAAGCGGATGAACATGGGCGGTTACGCCGCCCACGCGCGCTTCCGCGACCTGACCGGCAACCTTCCGGATATCGTCCAGGCAGACGGCGAAGGCTGGGCGGACTTCCGCTGCCGCGGCGGCTCCGTCAGCGTGTGGGTGCGGGAATAGCGCATCGGGGCCGGCCAGCCGGTTTGATGCCGGTCTTTTCAAGCGGCTCTTCACAAAATCATAAAAAACAAGTGCGTAAACACGCGGAGGGGATGTGTTTTTTTATGGCTTCTCCCAGCCGAAAGGACGAGGCGCAGCCGGAGCCTGCGCCGGGTGAAAGCTGCGGCGCGGAGACGCAGTAAGGCCATCCCGTCGAAGCGTTTGCGATTGAGTTTATTTTGAATCGGATGCACAAAGGCGATGGCGGTCAGCCGCCATCGTCTCAGACTGTCAAAAAACCATTTCATGGGAGGTATCGGAGGGCGAAGCCCTCTGATGGTAATCCGCGGCAGCGACATGTGCGGTGCCGCGGGTTTTGGCTTTAGACAAAACATTTCCGCGAATTTCTGCTGGCCGTGAGGCAAGCATAGCGATGCCGAACAGGCAGAAATTCCCGTTTCTGCTTAATCAAAGAAGTGTCCGCAGACACTTCTTTGACACACTGAGGCGATGGCGGTCTGCCGCCATCGCCGAACGAAAAGCCGGAAGAAGATGCCCTGTCAGAACGCCGTCAGGCGTTTGCGCCTGAATTGTATTGATACGCCTGGCCTGAGCGCCTGTCGTCAGTGACCAGGAGCACGTCGCTCTGGGCGAGAACGGTAAAGCGGTTGGCCTTTTCCCCGTCCTGGGGCTTGGCGATTCCCCTCCAGAAGGATTCGTCGTCCCGCTGCGCCTGCAGCCGGCCGTGCAGCAGGTTTTGCTCCTTGCCAATCAGGCAGCTGCCGTCGGGCATGCTTTCCCTCCTGACCAGGATAAAGGCGCTGTCCCCCGCGTAGAATCGGAGGCTGCCCACCTGGGCCCTGGAGCGGACGTAGGGCAGGAAGGCCCAGATGTTCCGTTGCCGGAGCCGCTCCGGCTGGAACGTCTGGGTGTTGATCAGGATGCCGCCGGTGTCCGAGAACGAAGCGAAGGACGCCGTGGCATTCTTCGCAAAGCGGCGTTTGGTGAAATAACCGATGATGATGACCAGGAGCAGCAGGGGAAGGAATATCCGCAGGAGGAAAAGGAACAGGGGTTCCATCTCGACCGTGAAGGGCAGCTCCATGCCGGGCGTCCCCGCGAAGCGCAGCCGGATGTCCGCCTTGCCCTTCCAGGCGGTCCAGCTGTCCAACCATGTCCACAGGTCCGCGGAAAGCGCCTCCACGCCCTGGTGCCAGGGCGCCGCCAGGATGCTGCCGTCCTCCAGTACCAGGCTGGACAGCCGGAGGCTTTCCCCCGCGTTCTCCGACAGGCTCAGTTCCGGGAAACCCCAGGTTTCATAGTCTTTAGCCGTGAGCGGCTGACCGTCCATCCTGACGCGGAAGGAAGCGATGACCTGCGTTTTCGCCGCAGCCTGCAACGCCTGGCCGTCGGGCGGATGGTCCAGCAGCCGCCTGCTGTCCCGCAAGGCGGTCCTGGGCATGGTGTCCGTTCCCAGGAAGGAGCCCTCCAATGTGAAGACCGGCGGGTTCATTTGCCAGGCGAACGCCTTCTCTTCCAGGAAGACGCCGCCGGCCGACAGGCGGAGGCTGACCGGCAGCCGGCCATATTCATCCAGGGGCCGCAAGGGCTCGACCCTGGGATACGCCAGCATTTCCCCCGTATCCAGCTGTTCCCGCAGATGGGGAACCCGGGTGTTTATCGCAATCTCCAGCCCGTGGCGCGCCAGCTCGTCCTTTGTCAGGGGCCGGCCCGCCGACATGACCTGGACGCGCAGGCCTTTACTGTTGGACTCCAGCGCACGAAAGTCGAAGGTGGATTGCTCCTCCAGCACGGACAAAGTGAAGTCCGGCTTTTGCAGCAGGCGGTTCGCGCTGACCCCCCCGATGCCCGGCATGTAGACGCTGCCCGTGAGCATCGTCTCCTGCTGATTGAAGGAAAGATTGGGGAGGAGCTGCTCGCTCTGACTGGTGCTTGCCAGCGCTTTCCCGCCCTGCAGGGCCTGCAGCAGGTAGACGGTGTCCCCAGGCAGCAGGCTTTTGTCAACGGGCTGCGGATTGTTCCAGACATGCAGGACGCCTTTGACATCCACGCTGTCCGACGCGAGAAGCGCCAGGTCGCCCTCGTTCCCCGTCCGGGTGTCCGTCGCCTTCAAGTCCAGCACCAGGGCGGGTTCGGTCAGAACGGTAAAGGAATCCGGCAGGCTTTGGAAGGTCACCGTATACCGGCCCGCGGGCAGGGCGCCTCCCGGCTCCCTGAACACGGCGGAAAAACCGGTCAGGCTGTCGTCGTTCCAGGCCTGGATGTCGATGATGTCCGCGCTGAGCTCCCTGCCGGCGGGGTCCGTCAGCCTGACCCAGTGCTCCTTGGCGTTTTGCAGTAGGAAGCCGATGGAAAAGCTGGGCAGGTCCGTCGTAAAGGTGATGGTGTTCCCGGATACGGCCATCTTGTCCTCCGGGACCTGCGCGCGCCCGGATACCTGGTTGGCCAGCTGCTGCATGACCTCCACGATGTCCTCCGGCCTTGTGATGCTTTGCCCGGTCCGGGGGTACGGCAGCAGGTTCTGCCGCTTGAGCGCGGGGAACCCGGTGTCGTTGCCGATGCTGATAAAGCCGACCTTCGCCTGGGTCTTGTTGGGCATGGCGGTATCCAGCACCTCCTGCAGCACGCCCTCCAGGCTGACGGAGCCGTCGTCCAGCTGGAATTCGCCGTCGGTGAAGATGACCAGCCAATACTCGCTGAAGGGGTTGGCGGCGTCGTGGCTTCCAAGGGCGTCGGCGGCGGATACCACCGCCTGAAGCGGCGTCATCCCGGCGGACAGCGCGTCATCCATCCTTTGCATCGCCTGCCTCACGCCCTGCCGCAAATCCAGCCGTATGACATGAAAGGGATTGCTCATCAGGGTGAGGTACACCTGGTCTTCCGGGTCCAGCAGCGACAGGAACACCTTGACGGCGTAGTTCGCGTAATCGTCCTTGCCGGTCAGGGGCGAATCCGTCGAATCCATGGAGGCGGAATCGTCGTACACAATGGAAATCACCTTGGGAATCCGGATGGTCGGCTCCCCCTGGGCGGAAGCCCCGGCCAAGGCAGGCAGCAGGAGGGCCGCCAGCGCCAGGATGCAGCAGATTTTTTTCATCGGTTTCCTTTATTCCTGTGTGTCTGTCTGTCCGGCAGAAGGGTGAGGCTGACGCTGGCGTCCCCGGCGCCGCATGTAGCCGACTGCTGCGGCCCGAAAAGAAGGGACCGCCTGCCTGGTTTGCCCCCCTCGGTTTGCCAGGGGCGGGCCGGGGAATTCATGCGCAGCCTGACGCCCTTGCGATGCGGGGACAGGGTGGCGGATGCGGCAATGGCCTGGAGCTCTTCCTGCATGGGGACGCAGCTGTACAGCATGACCCAGGTCAGCGGCACTTCGCCCTTGCCCCAGGCTGTCAGCGGAACCTGCCCGCTAAAGGGCAGCGTCTGGTTCGTTTTCACTTCCACACTCAGCGCGCGGCCGGAAAAGGACGGCTTGGTCCGCAGGCGGATGAGGTAGGCCAAGGCCAGCAGCAGCAAAGCCCCCAGGGCATAGAGGCCAAGCCGTTTGAGCATGCCTTCCAGGTAACTGCCCACCAGCTGCCGGAATACGCCCTTCGCGGACGCGCCGTCCGGGTCCTGCGCCGTGACCTCCACCGCGAACTGCCCTTTTCCCCTGAACACAAGGGTGATTTCGGATTGCCCGGTCAGCTCGGCGGACAAACCCGCGGCCGCGGCGGATTCCCCGGCGGCCGGCGTTTCAGGCCCCGGCTCTTCCTGGATATCCCCGGCCGCAGGCGGCTGAGGCGCCGGTTCCGGCGTTTCCTGCGCGGCCGCGCCGGCCCCGGGGTTTGGGGCCGGGGTCGGCTCGTCCCGGTTTGCGGCGGCGTTTGACGCCTTGTCCGCAAGATACACCCCCGGGCTCAGGAGGGTTAGCGCCCAACCGCTCCCCAGATGGTCGTACAGGCGCACGGTGTAGGCGATGTCCTGGGCGTCCCCGCCGACTTGATTGTCAGGGTCCGCAAAGTACGCGGCCAGGTCGAGCGTCAGCCTGGCTTCCTCGATGTGGCTGCCCTGAAGCGCGGAGCCGTTCTCCCCAGCCGGGATGCTTGCCCCCCTCATTTCCAGGTTCGCCAGCTCGACCTCCCCGCCCCCTGTCCACGAAGGCGGCTGATTCACCACACTCAGGACGGCCGGGGAAGTGGCCAGCCTGATCGGCTGCCGCAGGAGCAGGTCGGGGAAATCCAGCAAGGCTTGAACGTGAATCTCCGCTTCCAGTTGCCGGCCGGGGGTGGTATACGACGCAAAGTACCCGCCCTTTTCGGCATCGTAGGCCATGGGGATATCCAGGGTTCCGGCGCCTTCCTCCCGTATCACGGCCGTCACCTTGGCGTTCTCCAGGAAAAGGGCCCGGATGCCGCCGTCTTCCGTCCCCTCCGGCATGGCCGGCTGGACGGACAGCATGAGCTCGGTGTTCTTCCCGTACGGTTCCGGGGATACCGTCAGGTCGCCCAGGGACACGGCGCCCAGCGACTGATACACGGATTTCCAGGCAAGCCCAAGGCTTGCCTGCGCGGACGCCCCTTCGTCGTCACGGGCTTGCACCGGCAACGCAAACGCTCCCTCGGGGGATTCAGGCGTGAACCGGACCTGGTTGCGCTCCACCGAAAAACGCCCGACGCCCTCGACGGCCGCTTCCGGCCCGTACGGTCCTTCCGGCCCGGGGGCGACTTCAAACTGCAGCGCGTCCTGGTCGCCGTCCTGAAACATCCCCTCAAGGTCCAGCCGGGTGGACGCGTCGTCCAGAAAGGGGTTGTCCAGCCACAGGCTCTGGCTGGCCGATGTGCCGGCCGGCGCCTGATTGATGGACTCCAGCATGACCAGAGGGCTTGACAACGTGAAGAAATCCCCCACCATGAGCCTGGCCCAGGCTGTATACTTCCCCGACACGGGCGCGGACCATTCGGCCTGCCATCCGCCGCGTTCCCCGTCCGGCGCGGCGAAAGGCTGCGCGTAAACCTCTCCCGCGGGCGAAGCCACCAGCAGTTCCACCACGGTGCCCGGGTCATCGCGCAGCAGCCCGTTTAAGACCTCGCCTTCAACCTGCAGGCCAATGTTGACGGGTTGTTTCTTGGGGAAGGGGGCGCCCTGCGGCGCCGTGACCGTCAGACTCCCCTCCCCGATGGAGAAATCAAAAACCGCGAAACCGGACAGCGGCGGCGCAGGCGCCTCCCCATCCGGCTGGCCGACGGGTTCCTGCCGCAGTTTGATCGGTCCCCTTGCGTCGGGCAGGCTGAAGAGGGTTCGGCCGGTCTCCTGCGAATCAGCCGGCGCCGCAAACGCGGCGAAAGCGAAATCCTTTATGGGCACGGGTTGAGCCGTATCGTCGGGAGTGTTCCCCAGGCCATCGTACGCCACCACCTGATGCCCTGGCAGCAGATTATCCAGCGAAAGCAGAATCCGGCTGGCGCCCCGGCTCGGCAGGCCGACCTGTGAAAAGCCCTCCGCCGTGTCGATGTCGATTCTGTGGGCGGCCTGGACGTCCGCCAGCAGGCTGCCCGCCAGCAGGCGATAGGCGGACGACAGGTCCTGGGGGTTCAGCAGTGCCCCCTCCGCCCGGGGGGCAATCGGGGTCCACTGGCCGGGCGGCGCGGATGGAGGCGCCTCCGGCGCCTGTTGGGCGCCGGCACCAAGGCCGCCGGCGTAGGACGCCAGGTCCGCGTTGCCCTCCCCTGCCAGGCCAAGCAGGAACAGCCGGGTATTGCGCAGCGACAGGATGTCCCGCAGTTTGACCCATTGCGGATGCTCGATATCCGCAATCGCCTGGGACTGAAGCACGATGACCGTGGTCGGTTTCCCTTTCCCCGCTTGGTTCAGCGCTTTGTCCAGGCTGTCGCCGACGGCCTTCTTCATCCTGTTGGCGTCGGCGGGTTTGCCCGGCTTGCCGAGGGCCTCAAACACGGGGTCCAGCGCTTCCATTCCGCCCTCCGGCACCAGGCCTTCGGCAAAGGGCGCGTTGCGGTCCAGAAGCAGGGGGTACACGGAAACCGCCGTCCCCCGGCCGTCCAGAAGGTTCAGGGCGAATCGCATGAGCTGGAGGACGGCGCCGTCGGGGTCCGCCGCGTCGTAGGCGCCGTTGCGGAAAAGAACGAGGATGACCTGGGATTCGAAGGAATCCGCTTGAACCTGCGGCGCCTCGCCAGACGCCCCTGCCTGCAGCCCCGGAACGCCGGACTGAAGAACCAAGCAAAACACCAGCAGCGCGAGCCCTGCCCTGGCGATGGATTTTGACAAGGTTTTCTTCATGAAAAGCCTCCCGGTTCTATGCTGGCAAGTCAATACAGCTTGTTGTAGCCGCTGCTCCGGCTGCGGTTGGTTTGGCTTCCGGTTTTGCTTTTGAACCCGCCGCCGGCTTCAGGGATGAGCACCGTGGCCACAAGGCCCGCCAGCACCAGCAGGAAAGCCACGAAAAAGCCCCAGGCGGGGTTGACCAGAATCGTCATGGCCGTATTCAAAACCGGGCTTCCGGACACTTCCTGGCTGATCGACCCGGCCAGCGCCTCAAAGTTCCCGGATTTGACCAAATCCTTCATCAGGAACATGAACAGCAGCATCACAAAGCTGACGACGCCGGCGCCTGTCAGGCTCAGCGCTTTGTTGCCGACGAGGGAAAAGACAGCCACGACCAGCATCAGGATGACCGGCAGCATGAACCAGAAGTTGACCAGCCTGATGGCCAGCATGCCGGAAACGCCGAGAACCAGCGCCCGGAACACGGGCGCCATCAGGTAGACGACCATGGCCAGCACCATCGCGATCAAGAGTATCAGGTGAGGTTTGCGCATCCTATCCGTCCTCCACTCGTTTGTTCAATTTCTATTTCAAATCCAGCCAAGCCCGTATGGCCGGAGAAAAACCCTCGTCCGCCGGCGACTTGCCGCCGCGGATGGCGGGAGAGAACACCATGCGGTTCTTTTGCCTGTTCCTGGCCTGCCGGGTGAACCGCCAGGAAGAGAGCAGGCTCCCCAGTTCTTCCGCGGCCTGGTGGAACCCCATGCTTTCCAGCCATCGGAAGAGGTTGAGCACGAAAGAAAAGGCGCGGGTCCCTTCCTTGTTGTCCCAGGGGTTGGCTTTCTCCAGCGCCTGGCTGTCCAGCCGCAGGAGCTTGAGGAACTCCGGGACTGCCGGCTGCGGCGGCTCGCCCTTGCGGATGGACGCCATCGCCGCCATTGCCAAGCGGACGTCCACGACGCGCGCGTCCCACTTCCCGGCGCTCGCGTCAACCGCCTGGCCGTCTTCCCAGGCGGATTGCGCCAGCAGGTTCCCCAGCAGGAAACCGGCCAGGTCCCTTTGCCGCAGGCCCGCAAATCTGCCCAGCGTCCCCCGGATGTCGCCGTCGTGCCCGTCCAGCACGAATCTCAGCGCCTCCAGCGCCGTGTCCCATTTGTGGTTCCCGTTGTATGCGTTCAGCAGGCTCCACATGGACTGGATGTCCGGCATGGAGTGGCCCTGGTTGCGGAAAAACTGGAATTTCTCGTCCAGCAGTTTGTTCTGCAGGATTCCATCCAGCAGCCGGCTGAACCATCCCCCGCCGGGTTTCCAGCCGGGCAGGTGCCTGGAAAGCGCTTCAAGGCTGGACGCCTGCAGGGCCTTGTACAGCAGCGGGTAGCTGAACCGCTCCAGCTCCGCCGCAGGGATGTGCCACTGTTCCAGCTGGTCAAAACTGTCAAGCGCCGGGCTTTTGATCGGGCAATTTTCTTCCCAGGCTTTTTGGGGTTTCAGCAGGCTGTCGACCTTCGCCGCGCCGGGTTCGAGGCATTTTCCAAGGGATTCGAACACCATGCCGCGCCAAGCCGCCATCCACAAGCTCTCGGGCGCCTGGGAAGGCGGCGCCCGGAACACGGTCGGAAGCAGGATTTTCAGGCTCTTCATCGTGTTTTCGTCCTGTGTCCCGGATGCCAGCGGGTCCAGCGCGGCCTTGAGGCGCAGCGGCGCGTCCCCGCCGTGTTTCCTTGCCAGTTCTCCAAGTTTACTGGCTTCGCCTTCCTCCAGCCGCGCAGGGGCCGCCGTTCCGCGGGTTTCCAGCAGCCTGCAGGCGTCTGCCATCAGCTCGGGGTAATTGACCCACCCGAAGTTCATGTCGTTTGAAGCCTCAATGAGTTGGTTCAGGCTGATCGCGCCTTCGTCCGGACGCTGTGCGATAAAGCGATGGACAGCGTCGTAAAACCCGCGGGTGAGGGTCTGCCCGCCCTGCTCGTCCTGCTGTTCCTTGATGTAATTCCGATACTGCACGGCCTGTTTGAGCTGCTCCGTGTTCGTGAGCGAGTCCGGCAGGCCTGCCGCGAAGCGCCGTACCACAGCCTCGGGGAACTCCTTCACCTGCTCCGGATGCCTATTTAGCAGCCGATGGACATTGCGGGCGGACTTCACCGGGAACCCGTTCTCCAGGCCGGCGAGTGTGTAGTCCGCGAGGATTCCGGCGAGCTTTGCCTGATGCGCCCCTTGCAGCTTGTTTTTAAAGAGGTCTTCCAAGGCGGCCCACTGCTTCTCGTTGACGGGCTGCTTCGCGGCGTGCCCCAAGGCCAGCCGGATCATCTCCAGGTATAAATCGCGGTCCTTGGGCAGGGCCATCTTCTGAAGGTCGGCGTTCGTCAGCATGCCGAACACGGGCGGCTCCTGATACCCCTCGTCCGCGGTTTCCGGGGCCGCGAGGATGGCCTGGTAGTCCGCGCGGAGGGCGCTGGCCTGTTCCCCCCGGCCCTCCTGCGCCAGCTCCTCCCCCAGGGTGAACAGCCGCTCCACCAGCAGTTTCTGGAATCCCCTGGGCAGGAGGGTCTGATGGCCGACCAGGCCCTTGTAAGCCCGCGCCAGGTCCGCCTCCGTGCCAAGCAGGAGCAGCCGCCGGGTGCCGCGGGGAATCCCCTGGTATTTCCGGTTGAGCAGGTTCTCCAGTTTCTGGTGGCTGCGGATGGCCGCTTCCAACTCGGCCCGGGTGTGCGGCTGGCGCAAGACGCGCCGGATGCTGTACAGATACCAGGCCGCCTCGAAATCCGCCAGGAGCGGATGCTCCGGTAAAATCTCAATCCAGGCCTCATAATCCTCGAGCCCCTGCTTCCTGATCAGCGCCATGCCCAGCTCCGCCCAGCCGGCGTTGTGCATCGGGGTGAACTGCCGGCTGACCAGGTCGTATCCGCCCGGCATGGAGAAGGGCTCGCCGTCGGGCAGGGTGAAGGCCACGGCCGGGGTCGAGCTGCCGGCGGCGCGGGGGATGCTCTTCCAATGGCTGCCGACGCTCACCGAAACAATGTGCCGCACCGGCTCCGGCAGATGGGGCAGCAGCACGCGGTTGAGGAAGGCCAGCCCCTGCTGCAGCGCGCTGTCCCGCTCCTCAGGCGTGCTCAGCGACACGCGGACCGGGGTGTAGTCCCCCCCGATCAGGCGCATGAAGCTGTTGGCCCAGGCGTCGGCCAGCAGGCTGGCCAGCATGTCCTCCGGCATCTCCGGGGCCGCATCCCGGGGCAGCGGCGGCAGCGGCACCTCCCCGACCGGCAGCCTGGCCTGGCCGCTTCCGCCCGGGGTATCCAGTTCCAGGAACTCGTCCTTACCGGTAAAAGCGTGGTACAGCATCCGCCCCGGCTCGGAAAGGAAGGCTTGCCGCAGCGCGCGCTCCTCCGGCGGGGGCACCGCCAGGTACTCCGTATAGCCGAAGGGCCTGCCGTCCACCACCCAGCGGGAGGCGATGAAGACCGGTTTCCCAAAACCCGCGCAATGCATTTCCAGGATGGGCTGCTGGGAGAAGGTGTCGCTGGCCCGGTGCCCGCTCATCCAGGGGGCGGAATAGGGAATCTGCGGTGAAACGGCCGTGAAGCCGTAACCCACGTAGTTCCCTCTGCCGCTGATCAAGGAGTATGCCTTCATCCTGCCCTCCCGCGGGTCGCCCCCCACGCCGGTCACCTTTTCCACCCTCCGAACAGCCTTCGGAAGAAACCGGGGGTTTCGGCCGGCTCCAGCTCCGGCTCCGGCTCCTCCCGGTTCATTTGGGGCAGCAGTTCCTCCACCGCCATCAGGTACAGCAGCGGCTCCAGCAGCCGGTAGCCGCTGAGGTTTACGTTGACATGGTCGCTCAGGCCCTGGCTGGGGTCGATGAAGCTCTTGCTGTCCGCGTTCCAGGAGCGGGTGGAGCAGCAGAACGACTTCACTTGGGTACCGGGCTTTTCAATGTAGACATTTTCAATCCTGTTGACATAGTCCAAAAATCCCAGCTTGGTGGTAATCGCGTCGCTGACCTGGATGCTCAGGGTGTCAATCCAGTTCATGTCCACCCCGTCGCTGTGCTGCTGGGTGATGTCGCTTTGGCTGATATGGGTGTAGTCCCCCGGTCTGATCCTGTCGTGTTCCCGGGTTCCGTACACCAGGTCCAGCTTTGCCAGGGTGAACGCGATGTGCTTGAGCTGTTTCATGTCCTTGAGCCGCTGGGTGAATTCACGCAGGGTGGAGGGGAAGGCAACCTCGCACACCGTTTTCTGCGCCGGCTGCTGCATGCCGCTCTCCCATTCGGCGCCGTAGGCCTGCGCCTGCGGCGCCCTGTCGAGCATGAACTGGCTGGGGTCGATAATCATCAGGGCGCTGTCCATAGAAGCCAGGGCGTAAAAGTTGTCCAGGTAGGCGGTGCTCTCCATCGCCTCCCCCGGGCAGTCGTTGATGGCCAGGATAAAAGGCTCGCCCTCCCCGTGCGGCTTGATGGTGCAGACGATGGGGAACACCACCTGGATTTTGTCCCGGTAGTCCATGGTCGTCGCTTCCAGTTTGCCGATCTGCATGCTTTTGATGAGGTAGTCGAAAAACCGCTTGCTGTCGCGGCTGATGGTGCAGTTGTTGACCAGCCCCCTGGGCAAGCCGATCCCGCTGGTCAGCTGGTGGGCGGCCAGGGTCATGTAGGTGGTCTTCCCCGCCCTGGAGCTCCCCAGGACCGTAATCCGGTACAGGGGGAGATCGCCCACGTCATCCGGCAGGAAGCAGTGGCATTTGGGGCAGGCTTTGGTGCGCAGGGTAAAGGTGGTGTCCTCCGCGAACCGGGGGCCGTCGTCCTCCGGCTGCTGCTCCCTTTGGAAGATGGAGCCGATTTCATCCGCTTCCTCCGCCGGGGCGGCGGAGGCGGCAGCCTGCGAACGGCCCATCTCGCGCAGGGGGGTCAGGCCGTTCTTGCGGTATACCGTGATGCTGGCCGGATAGCCGGCAGTGCCTTTCTCGGTTTTCAGTGGTTCGAAAAATGGCTTTCCCCCGCGGTTCTTGCCGGACCAGGGGTGGAAGTAGTACTTTTTCCGGCTGGCGACCTCGGCAATTTGGTTGTTGGCGCCCTCCACCTTGTTGAACTGGATGATGCCGGCCAGGAAGCTTCCGTGAACCGGGTCGTAATTGTGGATATCCCCCACCGGGAAGTTCTCTTCATCGCAAAAGAGGATATCGTGCGGATCGAAGTCCTGGTTGCAGAAAGGACAGCGGATCG
>Ga0209613_1001346_pt1 | contig 21977 bp, 16 predicted proteins | sample BioC13SIPDNA_2_FD_185747 | JGI IMG/M metagenome (GOLD analysis project Ga0209613, IMG submission 185747) | Anaerobic biogas reactor microbial communites from Washington, USA - Biogas_R2_A C13 SIP DNA (SPAdes) (version 2) | ecosystem: Engineered > Bioreactor > Anaerobic > Unclassified | place... | reverse complement strand
GCAACCTGGTCATCGCGCGGACCATCGTCGAGACGCTCAAGTCGTTCGACATGAAGTATCCCGCGCCGGAGGAGGGCGTCGAGACGGCGGTGGTGCCGGATTAGCGGCGACCGCTAATACTGCCCGTACGTCCGCGCTACCTCCACCAGCTTGAATATATTCTCGTCCGGGGTGTCGCGCCCGCACTGGTCGCCGGTGGAGAGGATGAACCCGCCGCCGGCGGCCGCGTCGTCGATGGCCTGCTTGGCGGCGCGCTCCACCTCCGCCGGGCTGCCCATGAGCATCACTTGCGTGGTGTGCAGGTTGCCCATCAGGCCGATCTTGGCGCCAAAGGCCCGCTTCACCTCGTCGAGGTGGCAGTCGCCCATGGGCGGGATCTCCAGCGGGTTGATGCTGCTCAGGTCGCTCTCCTCCGCGGCCATGCGCACCAGGGCGTATTCCGGCCCGCAGCAATGGATCTGGCTGGGGATGCCCGCGGCCTTGCACAGCGCCGAGACCTCTTGCAGCGTCGGCAGCGAGAGCTCCCGAAAGATCGGCTCGGGGTTGGCGATCATGTGCCCGGACATGCCGATGAGGACGAAATCGGGCCCCAGCTTGAGCAACTCCTTGGTCCGGCGCACGATGCGCTCGTGCTCGGCCCGGCAGCGCGCCACGGTCCCGGCGTGATCGTCATAGTAGGCATAGATCGTCTCCGGCTCGCGGACGTTGAGCCCCGGCAGCCCCACGGCCAGGCTGACCACACCGGCGTCGCCCATCAGCCGCTTGGCCTCCAGAAACGCCTCCACCCCCTCGTAATGCGTCCGCGGCTCCACGTCCTCCCACTCGGTAGGCGCGCGCTCCGGCAAGTCCACCTTGGCCAGGGCCAGCCCCCGCGTGGGCGGGTTGTCGATGTAATAGATGTTGCAGGTCTCCGACCAGGTGTCCACGCCGTCGATGGTGGCGTGCTGGCGGGTATAGATGCGCTCCGGCGTGCGGCGGACGATGGCCTCGCGCCAGGCGGGCTCCTCGGCGGCCTCCTCGATCTCGTAGGGAAGCTGCACCGGCGCGTTGTCCAGCCAGCCGTCAAAGCCGAAATAGCGCACGGCGTTCAGATAGGCCTTCCAGCGCGGCGGGTCCTGGTAGAGATAGATGTCCCAGAACGGCTTGCCGGTGAGGCGGCAGGGGATCATGTTCGAGATGTCGGGCGCCACCGGCACGGCGTCCGGCTGCCTGTTGCGCATGGCGGTGAGCATGCGCGCGCGCGGGGTCATGGTGAGAGGCATAGGAGCAGCTCCTTGGGATCCTTGCTCGCAATAAAAAAGGCCCGGCTAAATTGATAAAGCCGAGCCTTGGGTCATGGTAGGGTGTACCATGAAGTAGCGCATAGGGGATTCGAACCCCTGATCTCCTCCTTGAGAGGGAGGTGTCCTAGGCCGCTAGACGAATGCGCCCCGATTCAAGCGAGGGTATTCTACCTGATTCCCCCAGATTTGTCAAATCTCGCTTCGCGCGCGGATTTGCCCATTCCGGAACCAGACCCTATAATCGGGGCATGCAAGGATTCGCGCAACGGGTGTTCAAGCTCATCGCTCAGGTGCCGGAGGGGCAGGTGGTCACCTACGGGTCCATTGCGCGCGCCCTGGGAGAGCCGCAAGGGGCGCGCATGGTCGGCTGGGCCATGCATCAGTGCCCGGAGGGGCTGCCGTGGTACCGCGTGCTCAACAGCCAGGGGCGGGTCAGCCTGCCGGGCGAAGGCGGTGCGCTGCAACGGAGCCTGCTGGAGGATGAAGGAGTGGAATTCGACGAGCGCGACCGCGTGGACCTGGCGCGCTATCTCTGGGATGCCGAGGCGGAATATGCCGAGTGAGCTGCGCAAGTTGCCCAGCGTGGATAGCGTGCTGCAACAGCCCGAGGCCCAGGCCGCCGTGCCGATCTACGGCCGCGAGCTGGTGTCCGGGGCGGTCCGGATGGCGCTGGACGAGGCGCGGCAGCGCGTGCTGGGCGGCGCGGCCTGCCCAGCGATGGCCGAGGTGCTCTCCGCCGTGGCCGACCGGCTGGCGGCGCTGGCCCAGCCCACCCTGCAACTCGTCATCAACGCCACGGGCGTGATCATTCACACCAATTTGGGGCGCGCGCCGCTGAGCGCGGCCACCATCGCGGCGATGCAACAGGCCGCCGTAGGGTACTCCAACCTGGAATATGACCTGGAGCAAGGGCAGCGCGGGTCGCGCTATGCCCACGCCGAGGGGCTGCTCTGCCGCCTGACGGGGGCTGAGGCGGCGCTTTTGGTGAATAACAACGCCGGGGCCGTCTTGTTGGCGCTCTCCGCGCTGGCCCAGGGGCGCGAGGTGGTGATCTCGCGCGGGCAGCTTGTGGAGATCGGCGGCGGGTTCCGCATCCCCGACGTGATGGCGCAGAGCGGGGCGCTGCTGCGTGAGGTGGGGACCACCAATCGTACCCGCCTGCGCGATTACGAGGCGGCCATCGGTGAGCAGACCGCCCTGCTCATGCGCGTTCATACCAGCAATTTCAAGATCATCGGGTTTGTGCAACAGGTCGAGCTGGACGAGCTGGTGCGCCTGGGCCGGGAGCGCCGCCTGCCCGTGGTGGACGATCTGGGCAGCGGCACGCTGCTGGACACCAGCCCCTATGGCCTGACCCACGAGCCGACGGTGCAAGAGAGCGTTGCCGCCGGGGCGGATATCGTCACCTTTAGCGGCGACAAGCTGCTGGGCGGCCCCCAAGCGGGGATCATCGTGGGCCGCGGCGAGCTGGTGGAGCGGCTGCGGCGGCACCCCCTCACCCGCGCGCTGCGGGTGGACAAGACCGCCATCGCCGGCATCCAGGCCAATCTGTTGCACTATCTCAAGGGCGAGGCGGCGCGCGAAATCCCCGTCTGGCGCATGATCGCCCTGCCGCTGGCCGAGCTGGAGGCCCGCGCGCAGGCGCTGGCGGCGCAGGCCGCGCGGCTGGGCGTGGCGGCGCAGGTGGTGGACGGCCAGTCGACCATCGGCGGGGGCTCCCTGCCCGGCGAGATGCTGCCCACCAGGTTGGTGGCGCTCCCGGTGCGCGGTGCCGATGCATTGGCTCGCGCGCTGCGCCGCGGGCAACCCGCCGTGGTGGGGCGCATCGAGGATGATCGGCTGCTATTGGACCTGCGCACGGTGCTGCCGGGACAGGACGAGGCGCTGGCCGGCTGCCTGGCCCGGGCGCTGGCGAGTTAGCAAGAGAGAGGAATGCAACCCATGTCTGAGGAGCAGATGCCCGTGGAGACGGGCGCGGAGGCCAGGGCGCAGCTCGAATCGGCCATCAGCGCCCGTCTGGCGACGCTGGATGAGGCGACCTTGCAAGAGCTGGGGCGCTGGGTGGAGGGGGCGAGCGCGCCGCCGAAACAGGCGCCGCTCAGCCGGCGGCAGTTCCTGGGCCAGGTCGCCGTGGGCGGGCTGGCTCTGGTGGCCTCCAACACCGCCACCTCCATAATCGCCCGGAAACAGGCGGCGGAAGAGGCCGCAGCAGAGGCCGCGGGTCAAGTGCGGGCCGAGCTGCAGCCCCGGGTCACCACCCTGCAGGACCTCCTGGCCCTATACGAAAAGCTCGAAAACATCGGGCTGGACGGCTCGCTCCTTGGCAGCCTGACCTCCATTCGGCCGATCTTGCAGGCGGTGCGCGAGGCCAGCAAGATCGTGGTGTTGGGGCTGACGGTGGTCGAGGCGGCGTTGGTCCAGCTCAAAAAGGCCGAGGCGGTGGTGCGCGATGGCATCGCCTTTGTGGAAGGGCTCGTGGATCGGCTGGAGGAAAAGGTGGCGGGGCTGTGGAAGCTGCTGGGCGAGGTGACCGGGGTGGCCGTGCCCATCTCGGACTCGCTCGGCGCCTTTTTCCGCAGCATCCTGGACAAGATCCCCTTTGGCATCGGGGCCAAGATCCAGCAGATCATCGACTGGATCCAGGACCTGGTCTCGGCCCTGCCCGAGTCGCTGGCCGTGATGCGCGCCCAGTTGCTGGGGCCGCTGCGCCTGGATTGGTTCGATGAGGCGTCCGAGAACAACCTGGACGCCAGGCTCGTCAAGCCGCTGCGGGAGGAACTGCTGGCCCCCGCCAAGCGGCTGCTGGCCGAGACGGAGCGCCTGGATAGCGACTGGGATATCCTGGTGCAGCAGCCGATGGATCAGGCGCTGCAGGCCCGCGCCGAGGTTCTCAGCGAGATCAAGGATTTCCGCGCCAACATGGCGGCCTGATAGTTTACCAGATCAGAAAGCGCATCGCAGGTCGGTTCCGCGATGCGCTTTTTGTTGGGGCTTGTCGGTTTACCCGTCCTTGCGCGCCCAGTCGTAGGGGATCTGGTCGGTGTGGGCGGGCAGGCGGTACTCGTCCGGCTGCTGATAGTTGTACATCTCGGTGGGCACGTTGACGATCAGCGCGACCTCTTCGCTGATGCCCTTGAAGCCGTGCATCACGCCCGGCGGGATCTTGACCAGCATGGGGTTCAGCGAGCCGATAAAGAACTCATTGATCTCGCCATGGGTGGGCGACCCCTCCCGGCTATCGTAGAGCACCACCTTGGCCATGCCTTGCACGCAGATAAAGTGGTCGGTCTGAATCTTGTGGTAATGCCAGCCCTTCACCACGCCGGGATAGACGGCGGTGATGTACACCTGCCCGAACTTGTCATACTCTTCCCAGTCGGGGCGCAGCATCTCCATCAGGTATCCCCGCTCGTCCGGGATCACGCGCAGCTTTTTGGTCTTGACGCCCTCGATCACCGCAAGGCCTCCTTCTTGTTAGTTATCGCCCCGCTCACACCAGCCCGAAGGCTCGAAATACCAGCAGCGGGCCGCACAGCCCGACCAGGCCGCCGACGATGGTTTGCCAGCGGGTATGCGCGCCCACCGTGATGCGCGCCCAGGCCACCACCGGCACCAGCAGAAACGAGGGGGCGGCAAAGGGCCCCACCAGGATGGTGAGCATGGTGGAGAGCGCCGTGATGCCGATCATGTGCTGGCTCACCTTCCAGATAAAGGTGATGGCGATGCTGACCACGATGAGCGCCAGCCCCGTGGCAAAGACGGCCTGCAGGGCGCGCGGCCCCTGGCCGAACTGGAGCGCCACCAGCGGCAGCACCGCCGCCAGCAGGGCCATCACGATGAGCGGGAGTTGCACGCGCTCCTCGCGCCGGGTGATGTGCCAGTCGCTGATGCGCCCGCGGCGCCGCTGGTCCAACAGGAACAGGATGGGAAACCCCACGCTGACCGCCAGCACAAAGGCGGCCCAAGCGAGCCCTTCCCACGTCGAGCTGACGCCCTGCATGGCGGCCACCACGAAGACGATCCCCAGCCAATAGATGGGGTTGAGGAAATAGGAGACGAACTTGGCGGAGGCCATCGGCTCGCGCAATTCGGCGATGAACATGGCCAGCAAGATCATGCAGCCGCCGAACAGAGCCCTGGGCTCCAGGCGCTCCCCCATCAGCAAATAGCCAAAGATCGCGGCAAAGACCGGCTCCATGGCGAAAACCACGCCCGTGTGGGTGGGGGTCGTGTACTTGCTGACGCTGTTTTGCACGCCAAAGGCCAGGGCCGTGGCCAGGATGCCGGTAAAGGCGGCGGCGTTGAAAACATCTTGCGGCATGGGGAGGGGGATGCCCCCTTCAAAGTAGGAGGCAACGGCGCTGGCGGCTGCCACAAAGGCGATCTGCACGATGGTCAGGCCCAGCGCGTCGGTGCGGGGGGCCAGGAACCCCACCGCCGTGATATGCGCGCCAAACGAGATGGCGCAGCCCAACACCAGCAGGTCGCCGCGCTGGATCGACAGGTCGCCCTGGAGGGAGACCAGCGCCAGGCCGATGACCGCGACCGCCGTGGCCAGGAGGATTTGGCGCTTGGGCATCCGGCGCGTCCAGATGGCGGCGATGATGGGCACCGAGACGGTCTGCAACCCTGTGATCAGCCCGGCCTTGGTGGCGCTGGTGTACTTGAGGCCGGTGGTTTGCAGCGTATAGCCGGCGAACAGGAGCAGCCCGATGAGCGCGCCCGCGCCCCAGCCCCACCAGCCCAAGGACTTGAGCCGCCGGCCAAAGAGGAGGAGCATCGCCAGCGTGGCCATGCCGAAACGGATGGCCAGAAAGCCAAAGACGGGGTACTTGCCCACCGCCTCTTGCACGGCGACAAAGGTGCTGCCCCAGATCAAGGTCACGAATAGGAGGGCCAGGTCGGCCCTGATTTGTCGCTTGCTCGTCATAGATCTCTCACTCGACCGTCACAGACATGATCGTCAATTGCCCGCCTCGGCCAACCCCGGGTAGTGGCAGATGGCCGCCAGAAGCATCCGCGTCAACAGGACAAGCTCGTCCACCGAGACGTGCTCGTTGCTGGAATGCGCGCCGTGCCCCACGCCCAAGTACCCGGCCGGAATCCCGGCCTCGCGGGTGAGGATGGAGACGTCGCCCACGCTGCGCTGCCCTACCTCCACCAACGGCTGGCCCAAGACATCCTTGGCCGCGGCCTGCAGGACGCGCCGGGCCAGGTTGTCCTCGCCCATGCGGTACCCCTCGCGGGTCTTGCGCAAATCCAGCGAGATGGCCACGTGGTGCTTGCGCGCCATCTCGTCCACCAGTTCCTCGAACTCGCGCTGGATGTCGCGGTGGCTTTTCTCCGGCGCGTAGCGGCGCGTGCCCATGATCCGGCAGGTGGTGGGCAACCGGTTGTAAAAGTCGCCGCCCTCGAAAATGCCGATGAAAATGCTTTCCGGCCCCGTCAGGGGGATGTCCACGCGCGCCAGCTCGGCGTTCCGTTCCAGCAGGCGCCCCACCAGCTCGTGCCCCACCAAGATGGGGTGCGGCGCGCCAGGAGGGGCTTGCAGCTCGTGGACCACCTCGCCCTCGCGCCGGATGACGATTTCGAAGGTGCTTTGGCCCAGCCCCACGACTTCCAGCTCGCGGATGCGCCCCTCGGTGACGATGGCCATGTCGCCGTGGATGCCGTGGGCCACCAGCGCCGAAAGCCCCTCGCCGCGCCCCGTGGGCGCCTCGTGCAGGCCATGCGCCGTCAGCAGCAGGTTACCCTTCAGGCGGGCGCCCGATTCCATCAGCACCCGGGCCGCCTCGGCCATGGCGGTCAGCCCGCTCTTCATGTCCGTGGCACCGCGCCCGTGGATAATGCCATCGCGGCAATAGGGCGCCGCGTGCTCGGCTGGGATCGTGTCCAGATGCCCATCCAGTTGGAGGGTGGGTCCGGGCCCGCCGCGGAGCCGCGCGGCAAGGCTGGGGCTCTTGGGAAAGCGGTCGGCGACGTCGTAGCGCAGTTCCACTTCCAGCCCAATCCGCCGCAAATAGTCGGCGTAATGCTCGGTGACCTGGACCGAATCGCCGGTGGGGCTGGGGATCTGGACCAGGCTTAGCGCCAAATCCTGCAAGCGCTGCGCGCTGATGCGCCCCAAGAGCTCGCCGAGTTGCATGACCCCCTCCTCGCGCCTGATCGCCGGATCATCGCTTGACCGAAAGCGCATTCTAGCATAAAATGCCCCGGAGGTCAAAGCTATCCGTCGGCCAAGCCAACAGGAGGACGCTGCCCATGCCGGAACCAAGTGCTCGGCTATCCCCAGAGCCGCCCGCCGGGTTCGGCGCGCTCTTGCCCCACATGCGCACCGAGGCGCCCGGCCCGCGCTCCCGCGAGCTGGCGACGCTGCTGGAGCGGCACGAAGCGCCCACCGCCTCGACCCTGGCGCGCGGCCAGGTCCCCGTCTTTTGGGAGCGCACGCGAGACGCCAACATCCTCGATGTGGATGGCAACCTGTACGTGGACCTCACCGCCGGTTTCTGCGTGGCGGTGGCGGGGCACTCTAATCCCCGGATCGTGGCCGCGCTGAGCGAGCAGGCCGCCGTCATGATGCACAGCCAGGGCGCCTCCAACCCCAACCCGCTGCGGGCCCGGCTGGCCCAGCGCCTGGCCGAGTTGGCCCCCGGCAACCTCTCTGTCTCGCACCTCGCCAATACGGGGGCGGAGGCCATCGAGGTGGCGCTCAAGACGGCGCGGCTGCACACGGGCCGCAGCATGGTGATCGCCTTCCAGGGCGGCTTTCATGGCAAGACCATCGGGGCGCTGGCCGCCACCTCGCAGAACTATTACCGCGCGCCGTTCCAGGGCGAATTGGGTGGGGTCGTCCACCTGCCCTATGCCTATTGCTATCGCTGCGCCTTTGGGCGTGAATACCCTGCCTGCGACACCTTTTGCGCCGATTACGTGCGGCACGTCATCGAGATGCCCGATTCCGGCGTCGCGGATATCGCTGCCCTGGTGGTGGAGCCGGTGCAGGGGCATGGCGGCTGGATCGTGCCGCCGCCGAGCTTTCTGGCCAAGCTGCGTCGCATCTGCGACGACCACGGCATCCTGCTTATCGCCGACGAGATCATCACGGGCTGCGGGCGCACGGGCCGCCTGTTCGCCGTGGAGCATGCGGGGGTCGTGCCGGACATCTTGACGGTGGCCAAGGGGCTGGCTAGCGGCTTTCCCATCTCGGCCATGATCACCACCCCCGAGATCGCGGCGGCCTGGAAGCCGTTGCAGCATACCAGCACCTTCCTGGGCAACCCCGTGGGCTGCGCGGCGGCCCTCGCCTCCCTGGCCGAGATCACGGAGCGGGGGCTGGTGGCTCGCGCCGCCGAGATGGAGGGGCGTTTCCGGGAGCGCCTGGACCAGATGCAGCGACGCTGCGCCCTGATCGGCGACGTCCGCATCCTGGGCAGCATGGCCGGGATCGAGTTGGTGGAGGATCGCCGCACCAAAAAGCCCGCCGCTGCGCAGGCGGCCCGAGCGGTGGCGAACGCTCTGCAGCGCGGCGTGATGGCGACCAACCTGGGCGGGACCTACCATAACGTGATCAAGATGTCGCCGCCGCTGGTCATCACGTGGGAACAGCTATCGGTGGCGCTGGACCTGTTGGAAGAGAGCGTCCAGCAAGCCGCCTGAGCTCGAGTCGGGGAGATTGAAGGGGAGCGCGAGGCCATGATCATCGAAGTGCGCACGCCGGCGCGAGCGGGGCTGATCGGCAACCCCTCCGACGGCTTTGGAGGGGTCACCATCTCGCTGACCTTTGACGCCTTTTGCGCCACGGTCCGGCTTTGGGAGTCGCCCGAGCTGGACATCCGCCCGTCGCAGCGCGACCGCGCCACCTTTGAAAGCCTGGACGACCTGGTCCACAACGTGCAGAACGATGGCTATTATGGCGGCGTGCGCCTGATCAAGGCAGCGATCAAGGTCTTTTGCGACTATTGCCAGCGCCTGGGCATCGAGCTGGAGCAAAAGAACTTTACCATCGCGTACGATACCGATATCCCTTCCCGGGTCGGGCTGGCTGGCTCCAGCGCCATCGTGACCTCGGCGATGCGCGCGCTGATGCGCTACTATGGCGTGACCATCCCCAAGCAGATCCTGCCCAACCTGATCCTCAGCGCCGAGTCGGACGAGCTCAAGATCGGGGCGGGGCTGCAGGATCGCGTGGCCCAGGTTTATGGCGGGCTGGTCTATATGGATTTCGGCGAAGAGCATATGCGGCGCGGCTTTGGACAGTACGAGAACCTGGACCTCAAGCTCTTGCCGCCGCTGTTCATCGCCTATGACGCCACCTCCTCGGAAGGGACCGAAGTGGTGCACAATCCTCTGCGCGAGCGGTTTCAGAAGGGCGAGGCGGTGGTGGTGGATACGCTGAGCATCATCGCCGGCAACGCGCGCCAGTTCCGCCAGGCCCTGGAAGGGGGCGATCTCGCCGAGATGTATCGCCTCGTGGACGCCAATTTCGACCTGCGCGCCCAGATCATGGGGATTAACCCCCTGCACCGGCGGCTGGTCAACGTGGCGCGACGGGCGGGGGCGGCTTGTCACTTTTGCGGCTCCGGCGGCGCGGTGATCGGCATCTACCGCGATGAGGCGATGTACCGCGACCTGGAAGAGGCGTATGCCAAGATCGGCGTGCCCATCCTCAAGCCGCGGGTCATCGAGTACCCCGAGCTGGGCCCGCATCCCATGAACGCACCCAAGCCCAAGTGAGCAGCGCGCAGCGCTCCCAGAACCCATAAGGAGACTGATCATGCCGAATTACCGATCGTGGCCCTTTGCCGAGGCGGACAAGCTGATTCGCCGGGCGCAGGACCTGGATCCCGCCAAGCCCGTCCGCTTCCAAACCGGCTTTGGGCCGAGCGGTCTGCCGCACATCGGCACCTTTGCCGAGGTGGCGCGGACCACCTGGGTGCGCCACGCCTTCGAAACGCTCGCTCAACGTCCCACGCAGCTCATCGCCTTTAGCGACGACATGGACGGGCTGCGCAAGGTGCCGCTCAACGTGCCCAACCGGGAGATGCTGGCCGAGCATATCGGCAAGCCGCTTTGCCACATCCCTGATCCCTTTGGCTGCTGCGCCAGCTATTCCGCCCACATGAACGCCAAGCTGATCGAGTTCCTGAACACCTACGGGTTCGACTTTACGTTCCAAAGCTCGCAGGAGGCCTATGCGCGGGGCGACTTCAACGAGGGGCTGTCTATCCTGCTCGCCAAGGCGGAGCAGGTGCGCGCCCTGATCGTGCCGACGCTTAGCGAGGAGAACCAAGAGGACTGGTTCCCCTTCTTTCCCATCTGCGAAAACTGCGGCAGGGTTTATACCACGCGGGTGACGGAATATCACCCCGAGGACAACACGCTCGAGTACGCTTGCGATGGCGAGGTGCATGGCGTCATGGGCTGCGGGCACCAGGCGCGCACCTCGATCTTTAATGGCAAGGTCAAGGTCGGCTGGAAGGTGGACTGGGCGCTGCGCTGGTACACCTATGACATCGCCTACGAGATGTACGGCAAGGACCTCATCGAGTCCGCCAGGCTCTCCAGCCGGATCATCGGCGTGATGGGCAAGCGCCCGCCCATCGGCATGGTCTACGAGATGTTCCTGGACCAGGAGGGCCGCAAGATCTCCAAGAGCGTGGGCAAGGGGTTGACCGTGGACGCCTGGACGACCTATGCGCCCATCGAGTCGCTGCTGTACTATTTGATGCAGAGCCCCACCAAGGCCAAGCGCCTCTATTGGGAGATCGTGCCCAAGTGCGTGGACGACTATTTGGGCGAATTGCGCCGCTATCCCGCGCTGGACCCGGAGCAGGCGCCCGACTCGCCGGCCTGGCACATCTATAACCGGGGCCAGGGCGTGCCCGCCTATGGCGCGGGGATCGACTATACCACCGTCAACAACCTGCTTTCTGCGTTGGCCACCGACTCGGCGGACCTGGTGATCGAGTACCTGGAGCGTTACGACCCCAAGGCCGCGGGCTACCCGGAGATCATTCGCGACCTAGTGGACAAGGCGCTGAACTATTACCGCGACTTTATCCTGCCCACCAAGACCTACCGGAAGCCGGCGGAAGAGGAGCGGCGCTGGCTGCTGGACCTGCGCGATCGGGTGATCGAGTACGATGGGCAGAGCGAGGACGAGCTGCAGGCCATCCCCTTCGATATCGCCAGGGAGAACGACGTGCCGGCGGCGGATTTCTTCCGGCTGTTCTACGAGGTGGTCTTGGGGCAGGACCGCGGCCCGCGCTTTGGGGCCTTTACCATGCTGGTGGGGAAGGACAAGGTCGCCGACCTGATCGCGCAGCGCTGTCAAGAGGAACCGAGCGGGAGCTGAAAGCAAGGGCCTCCCGGATCGAGGATCGGGGAGGCCAACACCGAAAGGTATGTGATAATGAAGCGCCTTGCTCCCTGACATGCGCTGCCGGAGTGCTCAGCAGCCCCCTCATGCCGAGGAGCAAGGCTATAATCGGGTCGCTTGGACCACACTGCAATGCATTATACGCAGCCAAACTGACGAAAAAGTCACGGAATCGCTGAACGTCAAAGCGGGGGCCTTCGGAGCCCCCGCTTTATGTTTTGCCTCGCCTTATCCGGCGCGCAGGATAAAGGTGCGGATCTCGTAGGGGGCGATGTCAAAGCGCAGCGCGTTATCCGCCACGCTCACCGGCGCGCGCCCCTCTTCGAGCAGGTTGCATTCCCAGGCTTCGTGGACGGGCAGGCCGAAGCGCAACGCCACCGGGCCGCGGTGGTTGTGGCATTCGTAAGCGCGCACCACCAGCTCGTCGCTGTCCTCGGCCATCTTGACCGCCTCGACGATGACCCCCTCGCCCTCCACCTGCACCAGCGCATGGCTGGCGGGCAGGCTCCCTCCCGCGCTGCCCTTGGCGGCGGCCAGCAGCGGCACGTTCAGCTCGTAGGCCGTGGGGATGGTCCCCTGCCGCCAATCGCCCTGGTGCGGGTAGAGGCTATAGGTGAACTCGTGGTGCCCGGCGTCGGCCTTGGGGTCGGGCAGCAGCGGCGACTTGAGCAGGGTCAGCCGCATGGTGTGGCCGCGGATGTCGTGGCCGTACTTGCAGTCGTTGAGCAGGCTCACGCCATAGCCGCCCTCGGAGAGGTCGGCCCACTTGTGGGCGCAGGTCTCAAAGCGCGCCCAGTCCCAGCTCGTGTTCCAGTGGGTGGGCCGCTCCACGTTGCCATATTGGATCTCGTAGGTGGCGCGGGGGCTATGGACGGCTACAGGGAAGGCCACCTTCAGCAGCGTCTGGCGCTCCTGCCAATCCACCTCGGTCTCGAAATCGATGCGCGGCATGTTCGCATACACCACGATTCGCTGGGTGATCGTCGAGCCCAGGAACTGCCGCTTCACCTGCAACTGGCCGCGCACCGGCCCTTGCTCCACCACCGCGACCTCGGCGGGGTCGTCGGCGGCCCATTCCTTCTCCTGGTAAAAGATGTCGATGTCCCAGGCGTCGAAGCGCAGCGGCTTGTCCTCGAAGGCGAGGAAGCGGTTGGCGGCCTCGCCCTCGGCGACCACCTCACGGCCAGCTCGTTTGTCCCACAGCGAGGTGATCTGCCCTGCCGCGTTGAGCCGGATGCGCCAGAAGGGCGTCTCGATCTCGCCGGGCGTCACGCGCAGGGGGCTATTGGCGTCGGATGGCTGGGAGACCGGCTGCAGGCGATAGGCGTGCCAGCCGCACGGCGGGACGCCCTGGGCGGCGAAGAGCAGCTCTTTCCGCCCGCGCGACTCGATGACCTGGTAGGGGAGCGGCGTCTCGTCGGGCGCGATCAACTGGAACGCCGCGGGGGCATCCGCTGGCAGCTCGGCGCGGACCAGGTCGCGGCGCGGCCAGGAGGCGCTGTTAAAAACGAGGATGCTGCCTTGGGCCGCGTTCACCGCGCCGGCCAGCGCGGCCAGCGCCTCGTCGCGCACGCGCTCGCCGGACTGGCGCAATTGGGCGTATTGCTGCAAGCTCTCCCGATAGACCTCGTTGATGGACGAGCCGGGGATGATGTCGTGGAACTGGTTGAGCAGGATCAACTCCCAGCCCTGGTTGAGCGCCTGGCGCGGGTAGGGGCGGCCCAGCAGCGTCGTGACTGCCGCGGCCAAAAGCTCGGCGTCGCGGTAGAGGAGCTCGCTCTTGCGGTTGGCGCGCTTGTTCCGCGCCTGGGTGGTGTAGGTGCCGCGGTGATATTCCAGGTAGAGCTCGCCTACCCACTTGGGGGCTTTGTCCGCGACGCGCTGGGCCAGGCGGTCGAAAAAGGCCTCGGGGTGGCCCAGCTTGATCCGCGGCATGGCGGGCATGTTGGCAAAGCGCTCGGCCCGCTCCAGCATCTCTTTGGTGGGGCCGCCGCCGCCATCGCCATAGCCGTAGGAGGTGAGGATCTCGTCGTTGATGCGCTTTTGCTGGTAGAGGTCCCACGTGGCCTTGATGTCTCGCGCCGAGACGAGGCCGTTATAGGTGGCCCACCAGGAGTGGTCGCTGGGCGTGGTGACGAAGTGGGTCAGCACCTCGGTGCCGTCGATCCCTTGCCAGTAAAAGGTGTCCACCGGCACGCGGTTGAACTGGTTCCAGGAGATCTTGGTGGTCATGAAATAGTCCACGCCGCTGCGTTTGAGGATCTGAGGCAGCGCCGCCGAGTAGCCGAACACGTCCGGCAGCCAGAGGAGGCGGGCGTTGACGCCCATCTCGCGCTGGAAGAAGCGCTTGCCAAAGAGGATCTGGCGCACCAGCGACTCGCCCGACGAGATGTTGCAGTCCGCCTCCACCCACATGGCGCCGGTGGCCGCCCACTGCCCATCCGCCACTTTGCGCTTGATCCGCTCGTAAAGGGCGGGGTGGTCTTCCTTGATAAACTTGTAGAGCTGGGTCTGGCTCTGGGTAAAGACGTAATCGGGGTATTGCTCCATCAGGTGCAGGGCGGTGGCAAAGGTGCGCGCCGTCTTTTCGCGGGTCACTTGCAGCGGCCAGAGCCAGGCCACGTCGATGTGCGCGTGGCCGGTGCCGATCACCGTCGGCGCCTGGCCCGCGTCCATGGACTCGTACAGGTTGCGGCGCAGCGAATCCGCCGCCTGGGCCACCGAATCGCGAAAGGCGGGGCTGCCCGGCGCGCGCCAGTCCAGCAGGCGGAAGGCGTCGTCCAGGGCGTTGGTCATGGCGATCCGGCGATAGTCGTCCACCTCCAGCAGGCGGATCACCTCCAGCGCTGTGCTGGCGTCATAGTAGAGCTGCTCGGCCTGGGGGTCGATGATGCAGAGGTCGGCCTTTTGCCAGACCTGCTCGCGAAAGGCGGGGTTGGGGTCCATCTCGGGCGAGTCAGCCAGCAACTGGCGCACCTCCCAGGTCTTCCAGCCGGGGTAAGTGCCGCAGTAGGCATGGATGGCGAGGTGATGGGTCTCGCCCGCTTGCCAGCTCGCGGGCAGCAGCAGCTCCAAGTGGCGGGGATCGATGCCCTGCGCCTCCGCGCCGTCCAGGTACACCAGCGTCTCGAACCCGGCCAAGCCCCCGCCGCTGCGGTCTCCGCCGGGGATCAGGCGCAAACAAGTCCGCCCGGGCACGAACCAATCGGGAAGGGCCAGCTCGAGGCGGAACCAGTTGCGCCGGGCGTCGCCGCCCCAGGACTGTCCCACGCGGAAATCCTCCCAGGCGCTATCATCCAGGCCCGGGCTGGCCGCGCCGCCCACCTCGCCCACGTGCCGCTTGAAAGGCCCCAGGGGCTGGTTCTTGGCGCAGATAAACATCTCCAGCTCGGCGACGCGCTGTTCCAGCTTGTCGAGCGTGAAAGTATAGTCGGTGATCATGGCGATCCTCCTTGTGGAAGCGCGAATTCAGTCTTGGATGGCGCATTATACGCGCGGGTGAACGGGCGTGTCAATCCTGCGGGGCCAGGCGCAGCCAGGCAAAGGCCAGGCCCAAGAGCCGCGGGTCTTCGGGGTTCGCTGCGGCGGCTCCGGGGATATGGAAGGCGATCTCGTTGACCTCGTTGCGGCGAAGCAAGCGTCCGTCGAAGGCCAGGGCGCGCACCGCGGGCGAGATGGTGCCGCCGGCAAAGCTCGCGCGGCCGATCTCGACGCCGTTCACGAGGACCGTCACCTGTTGTTCTCCAAAGGCGCCGGAGGCGATTTCCAGTTGGTAGGCTCGGTCGAGATCTTCCTCACCCAGGCGGAAGAGGATGTGTGGGGTCTCGCACTGCGACCAGCGATAGCCGCCCTCGCGGCCCGACCAACCGGCAAAGACGGCGTTCTTGGCGCCGGGGTAGGCGGGCTGGCGCGTCGCCTGCATCATCATGGGAAAGTATAAGCGTGCCTCCGGCTGCTTGCTCGCGAGCTCGACCAACGAGCGGAGGATGCTGGCGGGCCTGAAGCCTTCCAGGTAGGCCTCGCGATCGGCGCCGCGGATGCCGTCGGGGTCGCTATCGTAGCTGATCTGGCTGCCCAGTTGATATAGCCCCACCTGCTGGCGGTCCATCTCCAGGCCGTCGCGCATATAGTCCAGGTTGCGCGTGCAGAGGTCCTCGCGGTTGGCCAGGAATTGCGGCATCTCCCAATCAAAGAGGTATTCCGGGTGGTTATCCACATCCGGAGGCATGATGGCGCCATTCCAGTGGGCGGTGTTGACGTCGAACAGCCCCAGGTAGGTGTTGACATAGATCGCCCAGGCCCCCAGCAGGATATAGGCCGCGGCGGCCAGCCAGCGGGCCCCGGGCCGGGCGTGGCGCTGCAGCTCTCGCCAGGAGAGCGTCGTGAGCAGGATCAGCGCCGGGATGGCCTCGGTGAGGATGCGCGGGCCAAACGAGTGCCCGCCCCACCAGCGCGCGCCGCGGGACGAGATCACCAGGTGCGCGCCGAACCAGACGACACTCAGCCAGAATAGGGGTTGTTTGGCGAGGCGCTTGAGTTGGGCGAGCGCGGCCAGGATGGCCACGGCGAACATCGGGCTAAAGATCAGCACCCCGCGCGAGGGGCTGAGCAGGTGCGCATAGAAGGCGACCCACAGCGGGATGGCGGTGTGCGTGGCGAGGCGATCCACCGAATAGTACTGCGGGAAGGGGCTGCTGTGCTCGTAGGTGGAATAGCCGAGGAAGAGCAGCAGCAAGAACAAGGCGACTGTTGCGGCGGGCCAGAAGTGGCGCCGGCTGCGCCAGAATAGATAGAGCAGGACCACCAGGACAAAGCCCGCGGCAGAGGCCCGGCAAAAGTAGGCGCCGAACAAGCAGATCCCCAGCCACACGGGCCGCGGCGTGGGCGCCAGGCCGGCCTCATGGCGGGCCAGCAGCCAGAGGGTCAGCAGCACAAAGAGGGTCGTAAAGTCGATGCTCCAGAGCGCCGTGCCCATGGTGCTGACCAGGGCGCTCCCCAGCGTCGAGATGGCGGCGATGGCCAGGCTGGACCAGGGGCCCACGAAGCAGCGGCAGAGGGCATAGACCAGCGGCGCCGCCAACGCGCAGAGGATCGCGGAAAGGACGTCCTGGGCCAGGTGGTTGTCGGCCAAGATGGCCATGTCATACCCCAGGGCGCGAACAACCGCCACGTAGGGAACCGCCAGCACCGACGAGCCGATGGGGTGAAAGTAGTAATAGTGCCCGTTTCGCTGGGCCAACGCGCCGGACTCGGGGTACGTGGCGAAGGGCGGTTCGGCGGCCTCTTGGTAGGCATCCAGGCGGACGGTGCCGTGTTCGATGATGGCCTGCGACACCAGCAGGCTCAAGTGGGGGTCCGAGATGGCGTACGAGACGTGGTCCTGGTAGGTCAGGAGGCCGATCATGAGGCTCAGGGCCGCCACCAGCAGCGCGGGAAGGCGCGCCGCTCGGGCCAGGGCCGTCTCGGATCGCTTGTCTGGTGTCATGGAGCCGTCACCATCGCCGGCGCGTCGGCGCCGATTCTGCCGGCTCGGAGCGCGGGCCGTAACCAGGCGAGGTACAAGATCGCGCCCCCAGCGGCCAAAACCCAGCCGCAGACGCCAAAGATCGCCATCACCTGGCCCGGCGTGGCGTGGAAAGCGGCCAGAAGGCCATATTGGACGATGGCGGTGATCACCAAGAGCGCCGCGAAGGGCCAGGGCTTCACGGCCAAGAAAAAGTTCATCCAGATCGAGGCCAGGGTGTAGCCCACCATGGCCGCGGCCATGCCGCCCAGCAGCGGCCCGGCGGCGGCATAGCTGGGCCCAAAGGCGAGGCGGATCATGGCGGGGCCCAGCCCCCAGAAAAAGAGGGCGAGCAAGGCCCCGGACACCGCCACCGCCGCCGACGTCAGGGCCAGCAGACGATCGGGCAGCCGCCCCTGCGCCACCTGCGCCACCGCCCGCGGATACATGGTCACCACCACGGCGCCGGGGAGCAGCGTCACCACGCGGCGCAGCAGCACGGCGGTGGCATAGCCGCCGGCCAGCTCGGCGGTAAAGCTGCGGTTGGCCCAGATCAGGTCGTTATTGAGCAAGAGCATGTAGGCGGCAAAGGCCACAAAGGCCGCCAGCGACAGCCGCAGCCCCTGGCTCAGCCGGTGGGGCGCCAGCTTGGGGGCGGGCTTCCAGATGGCGAACCCCAGAAAGGCCAGCCCGCACAGCACGGCCAGCGCCCCGCCGATGGGCATGGACACCAGCGCCCCCGCCGCGCCCATCCCCAGGGAGATCAGCGCGACGCCGGCGGCCACGCGCCCCAGGGCGTAGGCGGAGCGGGTCAGGCCAAAGGCCACAAAGCGCTCGCGCCCCTGCAGGATGCCTCCCACGACGGGGCGCAACAGCGCAAACAGGGCGATGCTGGCGGTCAGCCGCACGGCGAATGGCGGCACATTCAGCCAGCGCGCCAGCGGCTCCTGTCCCAGCCAGAGGATCGCCGTCAGGGCGAGCCCGGCCCACAAGGCGTGGCGCCAGAAGGCGTGCAAGATGCTGCGGACGGACTCGGCGGAGCGGCCTGCGTCCTCGCGGACCTGCGACTCGGTCACAAAGCGCGCCACCACCGGCTGCAACACGCCGAATACCGTCATGGCGATGATCACCATGGCGTTGACCGTCTGGACGATGGCAAAGTCGCCCGGCGTCAGGGCGCGCCCCACATAGATGTGGAAGCCATAGTCCACGGCGTTGGTGGCCATGTCCACGGCGAACAGGAGCGCCGTCTGGCGGGCGAGTTGAGGCGCGCCGCGGCGCAGAGACAACAGACCCATCCCGAGTCCTCTCATGGGGCGCACCCGGCCAGGGCATAGACCCTGACCGTGGGGCCCTGCGTGACCCCCTCGACGGGCGCGACCTCGTGCAACAGCTCTCCGCAGGCGAAGAGGTCGCGATAGGTGGCGGCGTGCGCGGGGTACTGGGTCGCCTCGGCGAGGTAGCGGTCATACATTCGGCTGCTGGCCAGGGCGTAGGCGTAGCCGTCGCGGGCATAGGCGGCGATGGGTTGCCGGCCCAACGTGTCCACGGCCAGGACGTCATAGCGGGTGGGCAACACCCGGGCGGTATAGGCTTCGTGCACGATGCGCGCCCCGACGGCGATGTGCGCCTCGATCCAGCGCGTGGCCAGCGTGCGCGTGTCCTCCCGGTTCAGCTCGCGGATGGCCTGGAGGTCGCTACGGACCATCGGCGCGACGATCAGGAGCGGAAGGAGAACCCCCCAGGCCCAGGATGGCCACCGCCGCGCCAGGGGCCGCCCATCCAACAGCGCCGCCAGCCGGTCCAGCGCCAGCCCAGCATAGAGCGCCAGGAAGGGTAACAGCGGCGCGATCCAGCGCGCCCAGCGCAACGAGCCGTTGGCGATCACCAGGTAAAAAGGGACCATGAACGCGAGCAATACCCCATCGGCCCGCTTGGGCCGTCGAAGGGCGATCAGCAGCCCCGCCGCGGCCAGCAGCTCGATCAGCCAGCCGTAGCCCCAAGACAGGGGCTCGCGGAAATACCACCAATAGTTTTGCAGCCCCGGCAGCCGATTCGCCCCGACGTGGTCGGCGCGGAACTCGGCCCGGATGCTCGCCAGCGCCGTCTCCAACTCGGGCAGGAAAAAGGGGGTCAGCGCCACAAAGACGACCAGGGCCAAGGCGAAGCAGCCCCATAGCCGGATATCCAGCAGGCGGCGCCAGGCCGTCGAGCCCGGCTGCGGGCGGCTCAGGTGGGCGGCCAGGATGGGCAAGGCGGCGATCAGCGCCGGATACTTGGTGGCCAGCCCCGCGCCCAGGGCGATCCCGGCGGTGACGTAGAGCGAGGTCCGATCCTCTTGGGCCAGCCGAAGGGCCAGCCAGGCGAGCAGCGTCACGAAAAAGGTGAGGGGCACGTCCGAGGTCGCCAGCAGGCTCAGCCGCACGTGCAAGTAGCTGGCGGCGAGCAGCAGGACCGCATACAGGCCCACTCGCGGGCGAAAGGCCAGCGTACCGATCCGGTAGACCAGGTATACGGTCAGCGCGGCGCAGAGCATGGTCAGCGCCCGGCCCGCCACATAGAAAAAGGTGGGATCCTCCAGGGCCCAGGCGGCGAACGAAGCTGTGGAAAACGAGCTATCCAGGGCCGCGCGCAGCCAGGCGGCTCCCTGAAAGACCAGCCCAAGGATGTAACGCAGCGTGGAGGCGGGATGGGAGAACTTGTGCGGGCTCCAGTCGCCGGTGGTCACATAGCCGATGGCCTTGCCGACAATGTCCTCTTCGTCGATGGCGTAAAAGTAGGGCAGCCCCCAGAAGATGCCATAGAGGCGCACGGCGAGGGCGAGCAGAATGGCAACCCAGATCGCCTTGCGCGTCATGGGCGCACCCCTTGCGGGGCCAGACGGCCACGAAGGCTATCTGGCAGGCAGGGCGATCCGGGGCAGGGTGTCGGCTGCCGAGCGCTCTTGGGGCGTGGGGCGAAAAGGGTTAGGTCGGCGCGCGGAAAGGCTACCTCTGGTTGGGCGGGGCGTCGCTTTCGTCCAGAAATGCGTTGGTGGGCTGGTTGTCGAGCCATTTGGTGCCGATGAAGGTCAGGATCAACGCGATAATCACCACCAGTTCCATCGCTGTCCCCCTGGGAAGAATCTGGGGCAACCCATATCTTCACCAGGTAAGACGGTGAAAGCGGCGAAAGGATTCGTGACATCGCGCCTTTCTCTCTTTCAAGCGCACAAGCGCCCTGCTTCCTGCTGCAGGGCGCTTGGTTTCGATCTTGGGTCCAGGCCGCGCTAGGCCAGCTTGTAGACGCGCTTGACGTTGTTGATCAGCACGTCCTCGGCCAGTTGCAGGGCGCTCTCCACGCTCAGCGGGGCCATGTTCGGATGGATCTGGCTCCGCTCGATCCGGTTCGCCAGGGCCACGGCCAACTCGAACTTGTACATGCGGAACTTGGGCGCAACGAACTCGAGATAGTAGGCGTCCGAATAGTAGCCGATCAGCTTGCGATAGGGCACGGCGTTGAGCCGACGCTCCAGCTCGCGCGCGATATCGGTGGGCTGGTTCGAGTACCACCAGTGGCCGGAAGGCCACACATTGTGCCGGATCCACGCCGCCGCGGTCAGCTCCAGGCCGGAGGTGTCCGAGAGGACGGAGGTCGGGAAGGTGACGTCGGCGTACTCGTTTAAGAGATAGTCGTAGCCCTTCATCGAGTTGACGGAGTCGAACAGGTCGGTGCCGCTGGGCACGCCCTGGGCGTAGGTGGTGCGGTTGACGCCGATCATCAGGTGGAAGGGGCGTCCGTACCGGCGGCAGCGCTCCGCCACCTGGTTCATGCCATAGGCCGCCCACAGCCCCTTTTCCTCCGCCGAAAGCGCCGCGCCCGTCACGGCCTTGGCCAGCACGCGCGCCGCGTCCTCCTCCGCGACGTAGCGGGTGACCAGGTTGGGCGGCGAGCTAAAGGCGGCGTAGGCCATGCCCAGCTCGGCGAACCGGGCAAAGGCCTTGTCCAGCCCGGCCTTGTACCCAGCCACGGTGCGGCCATCGGTCCCGGCGAACAGGCCGAGGGAGGCCCATTCCTTGGGCGAGCTGGCATAGTCCATGAAGGGGTCCACGCGCAGGCAAGGGACGTAAAAGCTCGTGTCCACGCCCGCCAGGTCCTCGTTATACGCGTTGGTCAAAAAGACGCGCTTGATGTTGGATTTGCGGATCACGTCCTGGGGATAGGAGGGCTGATCGATGACCTGTTGCGCGCGGTCGAAGAGGCTCGCCCAGTTATCAGGGGCCCAATCCTGGCGGGAGATGCCGTACAGGTTCTGCGCGAGGGACAGCAGCCAGTCGTACTGCACCGTGTTCGAGATGATGGAGAGCTTTTCCAGCAGCGTCTTGGTAAAGCGCCGCGGGTCGTCGGTGGGAAAGCCGCCCGGCTGGAACTCGGTGGCGTTGACCAGCTCGGTGTAATAGTGATAGCTGAGGATCTCGGCGATGCTGAGCGCCGTGCTATGCCGGGGCCTGATGTGGGTGTGGGGATCGATAATGGGCAGCTTGTCGATCTCTTGCCAAAGCTGCTTGACCAGTGCGTTATTCATCCAAACCTCCATATGGCGGCGCCGAGGCCGCCTTGATGATACTCATCGAATTATGCCTCAAAGAAGGCTCGGGTCCAAATTCGGGTTGGCGTCACGCGCCATAGGGGACGGCCGCGGGCGGCGTGGGTTCGCCGATGGGCAGCCAGACGTGAAAGACGTGCTCGTCAGCGAGTTCTTCCGCCCAAATCTTGCCGCCGTGGGCCTGGACCGCCAGCCGGCAAAAGTACAGCCCCATCCCGGACGAACCCT
>Ga0209613_1001329_pt1 | contig 22210 bp, 24 predicted proteins | sample BioC13SIPDNA_2_FD_185747 | JGI IMG/M metagenome (GOLD analysis project Ga0209613, IMG submission 185747) | Anaerobic biogas reactor microbial communites from Washington, USA - Biogas_R2_A C13 SIP DNA (SPAdes) (version 2) | ecosystem: Engineered > Bioreactor > Anaerobic > Unclassified | place... | reverse complement strand
TGCTGGTTAAGGTTTCCAGATACTGCCGATCTTCTTTGCTGAGTTGTACGTGTTGTTTTTTCATCCGGTCATGCTGACACATTTGACCGGTTTGTCAAAAGCTCTGCGTTTCTTATTTTACGGAGTATTAGGGTATTGTATGATCTTTCGTAAATTCGATATTGCCAGGTTCCTCGGTGGACCAAGGAAGGATTCTGCCAGATTCGGTAGTTGTAGAGAGCGACTATCCCGCATATGATGGTGCCGACTACTTTGAAGATCATTTGGTATCGTCCTGTTCATCCAGGGTGTGGGCTAATGCGGTAAGACGGTGCAAAATCACCGTGATTCTGCCAGATTGTAGCACCGAATCCCAGTGCCCATCGCAGAAGCGCTCGCCGCGCACACAGTAGGTCAACAAGGTCTTGATCTCGTCCAGTGTGGCTTGCGCAATGAAGGCGTCATCCTGCAAAAGCTTCCCGGCTTCTGTTGGATTGTAGGCGTAGTCGCACCAAAACGGATCGCCGGCCAACCGGAAAAACTCTCCGACATCCTCGGCATAGATGGGGTAAGGCATGGTGATCGCGCCATCTGCCGTGGTTTTGCCTTTCGTCCACTGTGTGATGAACGACCGCCTCGGTTCCTCGAACAGCGGCAGGAACCGGAGCAACTCGTTGATTCTGGCGGTGGTCTGCTGGTTTGACTCTTCGTCTTTGCTAACAGGTTGGTTCATCGGGTCTCCATTAACGCCTGTTATCAAAGAGAGAAGCAATCGCAAGCATGAGAATCATAGAATCCTTTCGTTTTTGGTCCGTCGACGGATTTTACGTTCGTTATCTGCTGGGTCCATCATATCTTGCTCAGATGGTTGAGATTATAGTGTCACCGGTTTCCCCGACTCCGCCGACTCGTACAGCGCCAGCACGCTTCGCAGGAAATCACGGCTCGTGCTCAGCGGGACGACGGGTTCCGCGTCGTCGAGGATACAGGCTTCCATGGCCTGGACCTCGCACAGGTAGGGATCGACGGCGGGGAAGGTGAGTGTCTCCGGATCGCCGTCGCGCGGGGTGAAGGTGACGTGCGTGTCGTGTCCGTCCGAGCCGGGCTTCCACGGGCTGTGGATGGTGAGGATGCCGGCGTCGCCGATGATCTCCGTCCCCCAACGGAACGGCATGCGGAAACTGGACGCGATCTGCGCCACCGGACCGCCCGCGTTGTTGCGGTCTTCCGCAAACCGCATCTGACCGAGCAGCGTGACTTCCACGCCGGTTTCGCCGATAGTCTGGTGCGCCCAGACTTCGGCAGGGGCTGCGCCGAGCATCGCAATGACCATGCTGTTGGGATAAACGCCCACGTCCCACAGCGACCCGCCCGACAGTTCCGGCCTCAGGCGGATGTTCGTGGATTGTTCCGGCGGCAGGTAGAAGCTGAACCAACTGGTCACGAGTTGCACCTGGCCTACTTTGCCCTCGCGTACCAATGCCTGTACGGTGCGCGTCTGCGGATGGTGCAAGTACATGAACGCCTCGAAGATGGTTACACCGTTAGCCTTCGCTGCCGCCTCGACCTGGTCGAGTTCGGCGAGCGTGGGCACGAGCGGCTTTTCGCACAGGACGTGCTTTCCGGCTTCGGCGGCTTTCACCGTCCACTCGCAGTGCATGGTGTTGGGCAGCGAGATGTACACGGCATCAATACCGGGATCGGCGAGCAGCACCTCGTAACTGCCGTAGGCCGTGGGAATGTCCCATTCCTTGGCGTAAGCCTGCGCCTTGTCCAGATTGCGGCTGGCGACGGCGACCAGCTCGCTGCGCTCCGATTGACGAATCGGCGGAATCAGCGCACGGTTGATCCGCGCCGTCGACAAAATCCCCCAACGAATTTTCTCCGACATAATTTCCCTCCTCAAGTTTTGATTCGCAACTCGCAACTCGCAACTCGTAATTCGAAATTCCCCCTATCTCCCATGGATTACAGTTCCCGCATAAATCTGTTCGACGCTCGCGCGCGTCACGACGCCGACGCCTTCGTGCATCGCCGAGGCGGTCCCTGCGGCGACGCCCCAGCGGGCTTGTTCGGGGAGCGGCAGGTCGCGTTCCAGTGCGTAGGCCAGACCCGCGAGCAGCGCGTCGCCCGCGCCGGTGACGTTCTTGACCGGTACATCCGGTGGAATGGCGATGGCAGCAGCTTCGCGCGTAGCCAGCAGCAGCCCCGCCGCACCGAGCGAGAGCGCGACCTGTGTGATGCCTTGTTCCAGAAAGGTGTTCGCGGCATTGCGCGCGGTGTCAGGGGTATCCACGGGATGTCCGGCAAACGCTGCGGCTTCCTCCGCGTTGGGCTTGACGAGGAACGGGCGTGCCTCTACGCCAAGACGCAGCGCCACCCCACTCGTGTCCAGCAGCACGCGGACGCCGTGTGGCTGCAAAATCTCGATAAGGCGGGCGTAGAAGTCATCCGGGACGCCGGGCGGCAGGCTGCCGCAGAGCGCCCACGTGTCGCCAAGCGCAGCGCGCTGCCGGACTTGGTCCAGGAATTGGGCGATTTCCTCTGGTTGCACCGTCGGTCCGGCCTCATTGACCTTGACGTAACGCCCGCTGTCCCTTTCGGCAATGACGACGTTGGTACGCGTCTCTCCAGCGATGATCACGAAGTCGGTGTGGATGCCAAGTGAGGCCAACCCCGTCGCCAGCCGTTGTCCCGTCGCACCGCCGACGAAGCCGAGCGCCGTGCTCTCCACACCGAGCGCCAGCAGCACGCGCGAGACGTTGAAGCCTTTGCCGCCCCAGTCGACGCGCGAGGCAGTGGCCCGCGTCATGGCATCGAATGCGATTTGTGGTACGGTTAGCGTGTGATCCAGTACGGGGTTGGGGGTTACGGTGATGATCATCAGCTTACTCGGAGGTCAGTGATGCATGGTGATTTGGATTATCCGTGCTGAGTCCTTCCGCTTTGGCAGCTTGCAATAGATCGTCATCTGCAGCCAGGAAGACCATATCGGGCAGGTGATCTGCGCGTCGTGTTTCTTGAAGCAACAACGCTGCCGCTAGATGCACGGCATCGTAGCCGCGCAAACTGTGTTTCTCGACTAATTTCATCGCGTGATTGCCAATTTCTGCGTCAATTTCAAGAATACGATACCGCCGTCTCCAGTCTGTTTTGAAATCTCGCGCTAACCGGGCGGCAATTGAATGTGAAAGCTCTCGGGTGCGCACTTTTCGATACAGAGCAGCAATCATCTCCGGGCCGGCTAGACGCACAGTGTAGAATAGATGCGTTTGTGGTGCATGAAGTAAATTCTGCACCCAGTCCGAGCCTGTTTCATTGGCATAACCTTTGACTAGCGCGCTGGTGTCGAGGTAATAAGTGGTCATCTAGCGACGCTCGGCGATGATGAGTTGTGAAAGAGGCGCGCCCGGCACTTCGACAGGCTTTGGCAAGGGATATTCTGACGGCGAAAGCGGTTCAGGAATTTCTGAAAGCAATCCTCTCTCTAATAATTCATATTCCCACGCTGCCTCGGCTGCGGTCAATGAGCCTTCATTCTCCTTATCCGGTGTAGCAGACACGGCAGATGGCTCCAACTCCCGCTCGGCTTCCGGCAGGGCTTGCGCAATGACTCGCAAACGCTCGCGCGGGGGCAAGCGGCGCAGTAATGTCAAAACCGTATTCGCTTGTGTCGCTATGCTTTCACTCATCGTGTACCTCCTAAGGTCACGTTGACCTGGGATACCTTTATAGTAGCGTAAAACAGCGAAGATTCAAGGGGAAGGATTCACGCTCTTGTCTGTTCACGTGGATCGGGGATGCGCAAGCTCAACGGCAGTGCCGTGAGTGTGCCGAGGGCGGTGATGGTGAAGAGCAGGCCGTAGTTATTGCCCGTCCACTGCAAAATCAACCCTCCCAGGGTAGAAAAGAGTGTGGAGACGCCGTTGATGGTGTTGTTCAGGCCGACGTAGGCCGGGCGTTCGGCTTCGGGCGCGAGTTCGAGCACGTAGGCTGTCCAACCGGGCATAAAACTGCTCCCTGAAGCGTTGATGGCGAAGAAAACCAAGCTGTAGGCCCATCCTAACGCCGTTCCACTGAACAGCCTGGGGATCGCCAGCGCTAGTATGGGGATGAGCGCCGTCACATAAATGCTGTAAAGCAGCGTGCGTTTGGTGCCGCGCTTTTCGTTGAGCCAGCCGAAGAAGACCGCTGCCAGGATGCCGCCCACCACGCCGATCGAGGTGTAGCGCCCGGCGACCTGAGACGGCAGATAGAGCGCGTCCAGCGCGTAGGTCATAAAGAACGGCCCGGCCAGGTTGCTCAGGTTGAACAGTTGCCGTGCGATGGTGTAGTTGCGAAAGGCGTGATCCGTTTTGAGGATGCGCCACAGTTGCGGCAGATACTCGCGCCAACTAGGCGTGTCGCCGGACGTCACGCCGGGCGGTTCGATAAGACGCACGATGGCGATGTACGAGCCGACCAGCATCCCGAACGCGATCAGGAACAGCACGGCGTAATTGTTAGGGTAGGGCAGGCCGCGGTCGCTCAGAATCCACTCGACGATAAATCCCGCTACGAAGCTCAAGATGCCTGATGTGACCTGTCCCACGCTGATGAGCCGTCCACGCCGGCCGGCAGGGATCGTTTTGCTGAACAAGTCGAACCACGAGAGGCTGCCAAAGCCGTCGCTGATCCAGAAGGCGGAGATGATGAAGGCGACGAGCACGGTGATCAATCCTGGTGGGTGCGCGCCCGTCGCCCAGATCAGCCCGGCCAGAAAGAGCAACATCGAACGCCCGATCCCGGCGGCCCACAGCACGGCGGGTTTTTTGTAAGGCTTGTTCGCCATGTAGCGCGCCGCGAACAACTGCGGCAGCAGCCAGCACGCGCGTTGCAGTGTCGTCATCAGCCCGATGGTCGCACTCGATGCCCCTAGCTCGGTCAAAAAGCTCGGGATGATCGTATTCTGGCCGAAAAACGCCATCGCGATGCCGAAAAAGGTGAAGTCCGCCGCCAACCCCCAAAAGTTCCGGCGGTAGTTTTTAGGAAGACTTGTTGTTGTCAAAGGATTCTCTTTCGGTAGACGGTAGTCGGTAGACAGTAGACGGGGGACTTGTAGAGCAAACCCTGTCTACCGTCTACCCATTTAGCAAACTGTCTCGTCCAACTCCAACCCCAGCGCCTCGTACTTTTGCCGTCGCGAGATTTTGTCGTTGCGCAATTCCTGGTGGGCGTAGATGGAGACCTCTTTGGCGAGCGCCTGCGGCACGACGATGACGCCGTCGCCATCGGCCACTACGACATCACCGGGATGGACGAGCACGCCGCCGACCACGACGGGGATGTCGAAGGCGTCGAATTGCAGGCGGCCCTGCACCATGCCCTGTGAGACGATCCTGGACCAGAAGGGGATCTTTTGCAGGATGATTTCGTCGGTATCGCGCACGCCGCCGTTGCTCACGTAACCGACTGCGCCTTTGAGGACGCCGTCCATCGTGTTGTTCGACCCCATCAGCCCGGCGTTGACGCCGCTCTGGTCGATGACGCAGAAGTCGCCTTCCTCGATCGTATCGATCCACGGGTAGGTGCACACGCTGCTGTAGTACCAGCCCGACCACGCGCTGTACTCGTCCGGTGTCATCGTGGGAATGGTGCCTTTGTAGGGCAGATAGCGCGCCGTGCGGGCGATGCCCACCGCGCGCGTGCGCCACAGCGGGCGGATTTCGGGGATCATCGAGCCTTGATGGTGCTGCATGATCCAGTCCATGCCGTCGCGGACATCCGCTACGCGTAAGTCGGAAAACAGCGCCAGTAATGATTTCCGTTCTTCCTTCGAGAGTGTCATGAAAAATCCTCCTGTTGATATGACATCCAAACGTGCGAACGGGGGACGATCTCAAATGGTGTTATCGACGTAGCGCATTGAGAAGTGCAGGTATGGCGTGAAATACTTGCGCCAGAAACGGCTGCCGTAGAAGTTCGCTGTCTCGTGTTCCACGAACAGGCGCGCGCAGCCCTGCGCCTGCGCCCATTGGATGGCTCGGCTCAGCAACGCTGTACCGACGCCCTTGCTACGGACTTCTGGCTGCACGTAAGCCGATTTGACCTGCGCAGTGTTGGTATCCCAAAGTAGAACTCCTTCGCCCTCCTGGTTTGGGTTTGGGCGTCCGACGATCATATTGGCGCGCGGCACACCGTCTTCATAGTAGGTGAAAAAGACGTCGCCGGCTTGCGCGTGTTCATCTAGATCGGCCAGCATTGCGCCTTTGTCCGTGTCTTTCGTGAGGAAGATCGGCGCTTTGAAGTAATAGCGGTTGTGCTCAAGCTCAAGATCGGCAAGTTTGTGGATATCCAGCTCTTCGACAATGGCAATATCGGTGGGCGCGTCAATCGGCGAGAGTTCCCGCAGCCGCTCCGCCAAAATCGCCCCAAAGCCCAACCGGTACAGTGTATCGCGCAAAACGTCATCGTGCGCGAAATGTCCGATGGTATGCAGATGGATGTGGTTGTCGACCCACATCTGCGCCAGATGCATGTACATCAATTGATACAGGGTTTCTTTGTCCGAAGGCGTTGCGCCGTGACCGTACTCCGGCACGAGGGCGACGCGCTGGCCCTTCCACGGGAATTGCGCGCCGGTAACCATATAGGCCGCCAGGCGGCCATTTTGCATCACCGCCACGCCGGGATTTTCCAGGCGCGTGGCAAGCATACCCCGTATCCACGCTGGATTGTCTATGGCGCGGGTGGGCAGCAGCGGACTGTGTTCTCGCTCTTGCCGGTAGCTGTCGCGGAAGAGGGCGACGGCGGCATCAAGGTGTTCTTGGGTGAAGGGAATGAGCGTATAGGTCATGGCGTGGCTCCTGTCTGAATAGAATTTGTGTGCATACGTTTTACCATAAATCTGAGGATTGGCTACACGAGCATCTTGAGCAATTGACATCTTCCTGCCTTAAGGTACACTGCCCTCACGATTTTACCAGACAAGAATCGTATAATTACGGTAAAAGGGAGGCCTCATGCAAAGCACACAAACGCTCGGATACCCGCGCATCGGCAAAAACCGCGAGATGAAGCGGGCGTTGGAGGCGTATTGGAAAGGCGCGCTGGACCGCGACACGTTGTTGGAAACGTTCCTCGAGGTCATGCACGAGGGTTGGCGTGCGCAGGCGGCGGCCGGCATTGACCTGATCGGCGTGGGGATGGAGACGCTCTACGATCACGTGCTGGATTGGAGCGCGCGCTTTGAGCTGATTCCGCCGCGTTTCCGCGACCTGAACGGGCTGGACCGCTACTTCGCGATAGCGCGGGGCGTCCCCGGCATCCCGGCGCTGGATATGACCAAGTGGTTCGACACGAATTACCACTACCTTGCCCCAGAGATTGATGCAAGCACCAAGCCCGCCGCAAATTTCGGCGATTTCCTGGCGCTCATCCGCGAGGCGCAGACCGTGTTGGGTGCGCGCGCTGTACCGGTCGTCCTCAGCCCGGTGACGCTGTTGCGGCTGGCACGGCTCTCGGCGGATTTCGGCGAGACACTGGCGGCGCTGTTGCCGCTCTATCGCCAATTGCTCAATGAACTCAAAGCGTTGGGCGTGACTGAGGTGCAAATGCACGAACCGGCGCTTGTACTTGGCGACGCCGCTACATTGCGCCCGCACGTTGAGAAAGCTTACGTCGACCTATCCGCGGTCGGATTGCGGATCAACCTGGTCACCTATTTCGACGATTTGGGCGAGAGCTATCCCTGGATCGTCGCGTTGCCCGTGGATGTGATTTCGCTCGATTTTACGCGTGGCGACAATCTGGCGTTGATCCGGGCGCACGGGTGGCCGCAGGATAAAACGCTCGGCGCGGGTGTGGTGGATGCGCGCAGCGTGTGGCGCGTCCGTCCCGCCGAAACGATGGCGTTGTTGGAAACGTTGCGCGGCTATGCACCGCAGGTGCGCATCGGCGCGTCATCCTCGTTGCAGTTTGTCCCGTACACTGCTGCCCGCGAGAAGGCGCTGCCCGACGCGCTGCGCGGCGTGTTGGCTTTCGCCGATGAGAAGCTCGCCGAGTTGCGGCTATTGGCGACTGGCGAAACCGCCGGCATTGACGCGGCCTGGGATGCCTTCCGTACCTTCGCGCCCGCCGATCCCGCCGTGCGAGCGCGGCTGGATGCGCTGCAACCGTCAGACTTCACCCGCGCGCTGCCCTACGCCGAGCGCCGCCCGCTACAAGTGCAGCTTCCGCCATTCCCCACGACGACGATTGGCTCGTTCCCGCAGACGCCGGAAGTGCGCCGCCTGCGCGCGCGCTTCAACAAGGGCGAGGTCAGCCAGGCCGAGTACGAGGCCGGGATTGACGCTTTCATCGGCTACACGATCGGCGTGCAGGATGGCCTGGGGCTTGATATGCTCGTCCACGGCGAATCCGAGCGCACCGACATGGTCGAATACTTCGCGCAGAAGATGACGGGCTTTGCCTTTACACAGAACGGATGGGTGCAGAGCTTCGGCAGCCGCTACGTGCGCCCGCCGATCATCTACGCCGACGTCAGCCGCCCGCAGCCGATGACGGTGCGCGAGTTTCGCGTGGCGCAATCGTACACGCAGAAGCCGGTCAAGGGAATGCTCACCGGCCCGGTGACGATCCTCAACTGGTCGTACCCGCGCACCGACATCCCACCCCACGTGATCGCTTACCAGATCGCGCTGGCGCTGCGCGACGAAATCGCCGACCTGGCAGCGGCCGGCGCGCGCGCGATCCAGGTGGACGAACCGGCGTTGCGTGAGGGCCTGCCGCTCAAACCCGCCCGCTGGGACACTTACCTCATTTGGGCCGTGGATGCCTTCCACCTGACAGTGGGCTGCGCCGCGCCGGAAACGCAAATCCACACGCACATGTGCTACTCCGAATTCCAGGATATCCTCTCCGCGATTGACGGATTGGATGCGGACGTCATCTCCATTGAGAACGCGCGGAGCGGCGACGAGATGCTGCGCGCGCTGGCCGAATATGGCTATCCCCGTGAGGTTGGTCCCGGCGTCTACGACATCCACAGCCCGGTCGTGCCCACCGTTGAATTTATCGCGGGCAAGCTGGAGAGCTTCGTGCAACATCTCAAGCCGAAGCAAATCTGGGTGAACCCCGATTGTGGCCTCAAAACCCGCGCGTGGGACGAGGTGATCCCTGCGCTGCGAAATATGTTAGAGGTTGTGCGGCAGATACGGGAGCGGGCTGAGGGTTAAGGAGGAAAGGATGTTCAAAGAGAAATTTCTAGCGTTATTGGCGGAAACCTCGAAGCCGGTATTGACCGACGGTGCGATGGGGACGATGCTGCACGGGCGCGGCGTTCCCTTCGGGACGTGCTTCGACGAACTGAATCTGAGCCGTCCCGCGCTTGTGGGGGAAATCCACCGCGCCTATATCGAAGCGGGCACGCAGATCATCCTCACCAACACCTTCGGCGCGAATCCGTACAAACTGGCGGCGCACGGCCTCGAAGACAAAGCTGCCGAAATCAACCGCGCGGGCGTGGATTTGGCCCGGCGCGTGGTTGCGGCGTCGTTCAAGGATGTGCTGGTGGCTGGGGATGTTGGGCCGTTGGGTGTGCGGCTCGCGCCGTTTGGCCGGGTGAGCAAGGAGCAGGCGCGTGAGGCTTTCGCCGCGCAGATTGCGGCCCTGGTGGAGGCCGGCGTTGACCTGCTGGTAATCGAGACGTTGTCCGATCTGCACGAGGCGTTGGAAGCGCTCGCTGCCGCCCAGACGCTCTGCGATTTACCCATGATTGTCTCGATGACGTTCACCCGCGACGACCGCACGCTGCTTGGGGATTCGCCTGCGAAGGTTGCCCAGCAGTTGTGGGATGCGGGCGCGGACGTAATCGGCGTCAACTGCTCCGGCGGCCCTGTCCAGCTCGTGCGTCTTGTCCAACAGATGAAAGAGGCTGTGCCGGAAGGCCGTTTTTGGGTGAAGCCGAACGCCGGTTGGCCTGAGCAGGTGGCCGGGCGGATTATGTATCCGGCAACGCCGGAGTATTTTGGCGAGTACGCCTGGGCCTTCTGCCAGGCCGGCGCCAACCTGATCGGCGGGTGCTGCGGGACGACGCCTGCGCACATCGCCGCTTTCCGCGCGGCGCTGGACGCCGGACCACCCGTGGTCTGCGCGCCGCTCGAACGCGCGGCGGCATTGCAGCCGGTTCATGAGGGCATTTCGCCTGATCGGCCCTCGTGTCTGTCTCAAAAGCTGGGCGCGGGGCAGTTTGTGCTCGCCGTGGAGATGGATCCGCCGCGCGGCCTTTCCACGCACAAGCTGCTGGCGGGCGCGACGCTGCTCTCCGAGGCCGGAGCCGACGTCATCAACGTGGCTGACAGCCCGATGGCGCGGATGCGGATGAGTCCCTGGGCGGTCTGCGCGTTGGTGCAGGACAAGATAGGCATCGAGGCCACGCTGCACTTCCCGATTCGCGGGCGCAACCTGCTGCGCGTCCAGGGCGATCTCCTGGCGGCGCACGCCCTGGGTATCCGCAACGTCTTCGTGGTGATGGGCGATCCGACGTCCATTGGCGATTACCCGGAGGCGATGGATAACTACGATCTCGCGCCCACGGGCCTTATTGAGCTGATCAAGAAGGGCTTCAACGTGGGCGTGGATCGCGCCGGGGCCGACATTGGCCAGCCGACGACGTACTTCGTGGGCGCGGCGCTCAATCTCACGCCGACGGATGCCGATAACGAGATCAAGGTGCTGCGGCGCAAACTGCGCGCGGGCGCGGACTTCTTCCTCACGCAGCCGGTCTACGATCCGGCGGCGGCACGGGCGTTCCTCGACCGGTACGCGGAAAAGTACGGTCCGCTGGACAAGCCGGTTCTGGTCGGCGTCCTGCCGTTGTACGGCGTGAAGCACGCACGCTTCCTGCACAATGAAGTGCCGGGCATCACCATTTCGCCGGAATTCTTCGAGCGGCTGGAAGCGGCCGGCTCGGATTCCCCCCGCGAGGGCGTGCGAATCGCGCTGGAACTGATTGCGCAGATGCGCGACTGGGCCGGCGGCATCTACTTGATGCCCGCCTTCAGCCGCTACGACCTGGCGGCGGAGATTGTGGAGCAGACAAGGTTAACTGCGAATCACGCGAATCTTCGCTAATTCTCTAGAAGATTCGCGGTTTGTCTTGAAGGAACGTGCGTATGGAGTTTAACATGAACGAATCCTGCAAGAAAATTGTCGTTGTTGGGGCGCACCCGGACGATCCAGAAACGGCGTGCGGCGGGACGATAGCGCTGCTGTCGCAAGCAGGCCACGAGGTCGTGGCGGCGTATTTGACTCGCGGCGAGGCGGGGATTCCAGGGACTTCACACGATGCCGCTGCCGCCACTCGCACGCAAGAGGCGCTGCGTGCGTGCGAGTTGCTAGGTGCTCGCGCCGTCTTTCTGGGGCAGATCGACGGGCAATGCGAGGTGAATCCGGTGCGCTACGATGATATCTACCAGTTCTTGGCGCAGGAGCAGCCCGATCTCATCTTCACGCACTGGCCTATTGACACGCACCGCGATCACCGTGCGTGTTCCACGCTGGTGTACGATGCCTGGCTGCGGATGGGGCGCTGCGTTCCGTTGCTTTACTTTGAATGTATGGCGGGACAGCAGAGCCACAAGTTCTTCCCTACCGATTACGTGGACATCACCGCCGTCATCGAACGCAAACATCAGGCGTGTCTCGTGCATGAAAGCCAGCGTGTGGCCGAGTGGTACGCCGACAGTCACGGCAAAATGGAAGCCTTCCGGGGCCTGGAATGTGGCTGCGATTATGCCGAGGCCTTTACTCGACACGCGCAAAGCGCAGATGTGCTGCTTTCGTTGTATTTATGATGGCGCCTGCTCACTCACCGATTTTAGTTATCGTCGGCGGTTTCGCCGGGACGGGTAAGAGTGCCATATCCCGGCAACTATCTGCCGAATTGCACATACCACGACTTGGCTCCGATACAATCGGGCGGGCAATTCGGTCGTCTGAGGGCATTAAAGACGGCGATCCCTATTGGATCGCGTATGACGTGCTCTTTGCCCTATGCGAAGAGTTCGTCCAGTCAGAAATGCCGGTGATCCTGGATATGACGATGGGGTGGGCTTTCCAATGGCAGAAGGTAGACGACATTCTTGCGCGGTATCCTCACACGCGATTTCTGCCTATCATTCTTCGCTGTCCATTGGAAACGTGCATCGAGCGCGTTCGGCAGCGACATGCCGTCAATCCGGATTACTATGATCCTCCGGAGGTGTACACGACTGAACCGAAGAATCGTGCGATATGGGCCTATCTTTTGCAGTTGGATCGTCCGTCTGGAGTACATTTTGTGGATGCCGGCAGGCCGTTTGAGGAGGTGTATGAGAAAGTGAAGTCGTCTGTTCTTTCGTTGATGGAGTCAAACTGAAGGAGATCCTCTATGAAATCGTCAACTCGAGCATTTGCTAAAGAAGCGCGTCAGACTCCCGGTTTTTCACTGTTCGATTTCATCCACGGTTACATTTATGGACGTTGGCCTTATTTCTACATCGGGACGGCACTCAATCCGCCGCGTCTGTTGCGCCCGCTGGCACAGTTCGCCGATTGGCTAATCCGCCGCCGTGAAATGAGCCGCCATAAAGACGGCAATGGGCACGAACCGGCGTCGCCTACGATTGCCGATACCTACCATGGCAAGGTCGTGCCGCTGGACGCGGCGGCACGATTGGTGCAGGTGAACGAAGACGTGACTTTGACCGTCCCGGAGCACGTCGTCCCCTTCGCCGTGGCGCGCGACATCGTCATGGAGCATCCCAATCACATCGTCGTGATGGACTGTCCGTGCCGGATGGCGCGCGAGAATCCGTGTCTGCCCCTTGATGTGTGCCTCGTTGTGGGCGAGCCGTTTACCAGCTTCATCCTCGACCACCAGCCGGCTCACGCGCGCCGCATCACGCCGGACGAGGCCGTGGACATTCTCGAAGCGGAGGATAAGCGCGGGCACGTGCATCACGCTTTCTTCAAGGATGCGATGCTGCAACGTTTCTACGCGATCTGCAACTGCTGTTCGTGCTGCTGCGGTGCGATGTCGGCCCACCGGAACGGCATCCCGATGCTGATTTCGTCGGGCTACGTCTGCCAGGTGGATGAGGCGCGCTGCGTGGGCTGCGGCGCGTGCGTCGAAAAGTGCCAGTTCGACGCGCTAGTCTTGCAGGATGGGCATGTCGTGGTGGATGCAGCGGCGTGTATGGGATGTGGGGTGTGCGTCAACGCGTGTCCCAAAGAGGCGTTGTCGTTGGCGCGTGCGCTGGAGCGTCCCTCGCCGTTGGAAATTCACGAGTTGATGGCGCAGGCTAGATTAGAAGCATGATTGATTTCCATGATGTGACATTTTCCTACACTAAGCGGTCTCGAACTGTGGAGGGCCTGACGATGCGGGTTCCCCAGGGGCAAGCTCTGGCGCTTTTGGGACACAATGGCGCGGGGAAGACCACGACCCTGAGGCTGATGATGGGCCTTCTGCGACCACACTCGGGCGATATTCGTGTTGGCGGTTTTATGCCCGGTAGTTCTCACACGCCCCGAGGTATGGTCGCCTATATGCCCGAGACCACCGGGGTATACGAAAAGTTGACCGGCTTTCAGAATTTGGAATTCCGCGCCAGAGCGGCATGGGTGCAACCAGAGCGTATTCGAGGGTTGTCCGAGCAGTGGTTGTCCAGGTTGGGATTGCTCCAAAAAGGGGATGAGAGAGCTGGATTTTGGTCGAAAGGGATGAAGCAGCGCCTATCCCTGGCCTGCGCATTGATCAGCCAGCCCAAACTCTTGCTTTTGGACGAACCTACAAATGGGTTGGACCCTGAAAGCCTGGCGGTCGTCGTGCGTCTCTTACAAGAATTGCACGATGAGGGTACGACGATTGTTCTGAGCAGCCACGATCTCCATAGCGTGCATCAAATCTGCGCGCAAGCCGTCATTCTGCAAAATGGACGTTGCGTCTATGCGGGTAGTCTGGAAGGCAACGCCGAGTCGCTTCGGGAGACCTATTTGCAGGTGACGACGAGTGAGCATAATGCCGGGGTGTCGCAATGAGAGATGTGATTACGGTCGCACGTAAGGAATTGTGGGAGCTGAGATATTCTACCAAAAGTCTGCTCTGGCTGCTTGCGGGGGTCGGATTGGTGGCAGTTGGGCTGGCGATGTCAGGAGATGGAACGCGAAGTGTGGTGCCGCTTGACTACCTCTACAGCGGCCTTCCTATCCTGATTGCGCTAGGGATGGGCGGGCAAATTGTCCTCGATTCCCTATTGGGCGAGAAAAAGACCAGGACGCTGGAGATTTTGCTTTCGACGAATATGCCGTCTATGGCAATCGTGATGGGAAAGGTTATTCCGGCGACTTTTGCCGCCTATCTTCTGTCACAACTCTCCGTCCTGGGGCTGCTGGCGCTATCCGTGCTAGACCTGCAACACGTTATTGTGTCTATGGCTTGGGTATTCTTCCTTGCACCGTTGTTGTTGGCGTATCTGGCGAGTTGTGTCGGTATCATCACCACTCTCCTTATCCCGGATGAAAAATTCGCGCCAACGGTTGGCGTGTTGATTTTAGTCGCACCGTTTGTGCTTCTGGCGCGCAGTGGGGCGGTTCTATCCGCTACAAATGTTATCCTGATTGTCGCCGGCGCTATGCTCTTAAGCACTGCTCTGACATGGCTTGCAGCCCGCGTGCTCAAAAGCGCCCCGTGGCTTACCAGATTGTAAGCGTCTACCGGATTTTTCGCCATTTGTCATTTGAAGGAGTGATCGACATGAAACCAATAGAGAATCCCCCTATCGTTTTGCAAAGCGACCGCCTGACGGTCGAGATCGCCCCACCGGGTAGCGTCTACAGCGGATCGCGCTTCGATTGGACGGCCTTTATCATGCAGGTGACGCTGGATGGGATGCACACGTTCTGCGTGCCGGAATCGCTTGAGCCGGGGCAGGGCAGCGGCGGCATCGGGTTGTGCGGCGAGTTCGGCATCGAGGAGGTCATCGGCTATGACGAGGCACAGCCGGGCGACTTGTTCCCTAAGCTGGGCATTGGCCTGCTGGCACGCCTGGACGAACAACCGTACAATTTCTTCCGGCCTTATGAAATCGTCACGCCGTTCCCGGTTCACGTGATGACCGGCCCGACCCAGGCGATGTTCACCGTCGAGCCGGTGGACTGCCGGGGTTACGCCGTCCGGCTGACCAAAACGGTCACGGTGGAGGGCGCGGGGTTGACGATTGCCTACGTCCTGGAAAATGTAGGTGAGAAACCCATTGTGACGACGGAGTACGTCCACAACTTCGCCGGCATCGACGGCCACGCAATTGGGCCGGATTATCGGCTGCGGATGCCCAACACAATCGCGTTCGCCACACCGCAGGCGGCGTTCGTGGAGCACATGGCGCAGATGATGGCCGTCCTCGACGTGCGGGGTGGCGATATTCGCTGGCGGGCGACGCCGGAGGGCAATTTCTACTGCCGTCCGCTCGGGTTTGCGGCGACCGATGACGCGCAATGGGAGCTTGTCCACGAGCCGAGCGGCGTGGGGATGCGCGAGTTCGACGACTTCACGCCCGCCCGTGTGGTCGTGTGGGGCACGACGCACGTCGCCAGCGCCGAAATCTTCGTCTCGCTCGACGTCCAGCCTGGCGAAACACAGGAGTGGACGCGGCGCTACGAGTTCTTTGCATAGCTTTCAGCCTTCAGCCGTCAGCGTTCAGCTTCTTGGGCTAATCTGGCTGATAGCTGAAAGCTGATCGCTGACGGCTAACAAAGGAGCACACCTATGAAAACAATCGTCATTCTATCCGATTCGCTGAATCGTCATTACCTGCCGCTGTACGGCAACGATTGGGTGATCGCGCCGAATCTGGCGCGGTTTGCCGAGCGGTCGGTGGTCTTCGACAACCACTGGATTGGCTCCGCGCCGTGTATGCCCGCGCGGCACGACATGCTCACCGGACGGTTGAACTTCCTCGAGCGTGAGTGGGGTGGCATTGAGCCGTTCGATGTGCCGTTCCCACACCTGCTGCGCGACCACGCGGGCGTGTTTTGTCACATGGAGACCGACCACTATCACTACTTCCACGTCGGCGGCGAGAACTACCATAGTTCGTTCAACACCTGGGCCTTACACCGTGGACAGGAAGGCGACGTATTCGTGTCGCGGGTGGCGTCGCCGGAGGAGCCGGAGCATCTAGGGCAGTGGCACGCGCAATACGCCAAGAACCAACAGACGTTCAAGACGGAGGCCGATTATTCGACGCCGCAGACGTTTCAGGGCGCAACCGATTGGCTGAAAGCGAACGAAGGCGCGGATAACTATCTGCTGTGGGTGGAAGTCTTCGATCCGCACGAGCCGTTCGATTGCCCGCAGCACTATCTCGACATGTACGGCGACGATTGGGACGGCCCACTCTACAACTGGAGTGCTTACGACAAGGTGGACGAGGACAGTGAGGCCACCCGTCACCTGCGCCGGCAGTACGCCGCCACGCTCACGATGATGGATGCCTGGTTCGGCAAGCTGCTGGACGAGTTGACGCGCCAGAACGCCTTCGAGGATACGCTTATCATCGTCACCACTGACCACGGGCATCTGCTCGGCGAGCGCGGCCTGACCGGCAAGAACGCCTGGCACGCCTGGAACGAGCTGGCGCACATCCCGCTGATGGTGCACCTGCCCGGCGACGCGCACGCGGGTGAGCACCGCGCGCAGCTCACGCAGAACATCGACATTATGCCGACGCTCTGCGACTACTACAACGTGCCAATCGAGCATCCAATCCACGGCGAATCGTGGAAACCGATCCTGGAGACCAAGGCCCAGCCACGACGCAAGGCCGCGCTTTATGGCTGGTTCGGGCAAACGGTCAACGTGACCGATGGGCGTTACACCTACTTCCGCGCGCCCGCCACCGAGGAGAACCAACCGCTTTATCGCTACTTCCTCACGCCCGGCTCCTTCAGTATGCGCGACGTATGCCCGCTGAGCTTTTACGACGAGGCAAAGCTGGGCCTCTGGCTGCCGTATACCGACTATCCCGTCATCCGCGCCCGCGCTCACAGACGTCGCAGCCCCGAATGGGCCGACACGCGACTCTACGATATCCGCAGCGATTACGCGCAGACGCAGGACCTCGCTGGGACAGAACTGGAGATCGAGTACGCCGTACTTCTCGTCGAGACGATGCAGACTATGGACGCGCCGCCGGAACAGTTCGAGCGGTTGGGAGTAGAAGCGCCATGACGATAAGTCAAATACCGGTGTTGTTACACTCAGTTTTTGGAATCTTGGCAATGTATGTTTCTCAGTTTCACCTGAAAAATGCTGAGAAGCATACAGCTTATGAGCTTACTGAAGTTAATCCAAAATACAAATGGGTACAGCGGGACTTTATCCCACTCTCTGTTGGCTGGATGATTTTGGTTGTCACTGTTTTTTCCTTTATCGGTTCACGTTGGGAATTTGGTCCCTATGCTTTTGGTAGTTTCTTTGCTTGTATCGGGCTCTTCTATGGCGGATTTGCTTGGAAAACAGGGATTTGTGTGGTGCCAAAACGTAGTCTGAATACGTTCTTTGTTATCGGCGATGATGCTTATCGTGCTGGCATCTTACAGACCATTTGGAGTATAACGGTCATAGTCTTAGCTTTTGTTCTGACAGGTCGGGTGTGAGTCACGCTTGCCCGACCTGTCAGACCTGATTAGAGGTTGTTCTACGCTATTCCTAGCGCCGCCGCACGCGCGTTTTCCTCCGTCGCCACGCGGATGCCCTCCGCCTCGTTGACGCGCGTCAGCAGGATGATGCCGCCGACGAAGAAGATCATCAGCGAGATGATGCTCAGGCGGCTGGACCCCATCAATTGCCCGACGACGCCGAACAGCAGCGGGCCGGCGATCCCGGCGAACTTACTGGACACGTCGTAGAAGCCGAAGAATTCCGCGCTGCGTGCTCTGGGCGCCATCAGCCCGAACAAACTGCGGCTGAGCGCCTGCGTGCCGCCCTGCACCATCCCCACGCCGAAGGCCAGCGCCCAGAAGTGCCACGGCTGGCTCATAAAGAAACCGCCCACCATCAGCAGCGCGTACCAGCCCAATCCCACCATGATCGAGCGTTTGGTGCCCAGCTTGTGGCTGAACTTGCCGAACAGCAGCGAGAAGGGAATGCCCACGAACTGCGTCAGCAGCAGCGCGCCGATCAGATCGATCATCCCGATGCCGATTTCCGCGCCGTAGATCGTCGCCATCTTGATGACCGTGCCGATGCCGTCGTTGTAAATCCAGAAGGCGATCAGGAACTTGAACAACTCGCCGTATTTGCTGATTTCGCGAAATGTTTGCCCGATGCGTTGGAAGCTGGCGCGCACCGGATTGGCGCCCACGCCGATGCCTTCGGTGTTGGCGGGCGGTTCGGGGACGCGCCGCAGCAGCGGGATGGTGAACACGGCCCACCAGATCGCCACTGTGAGGAACGACAGGCGCGTGCCCAGGGTGCTATCCGGCCAGATGAACATAATCATCACGATGTTGATGGCGAGCAAGATGCCGCCGCCCAGGTAGCCGAGCGCGTAGCCTTTGGAAGAGACGAAGTCGATGTTGTCTTCACCGGCGATGTGCGGCAGCAGCGCGTCGTAGAAGATGTACGAGGCGGCCAGGCCGATTGTCCCCACGAAGAACAGGATCAGCGTGGGCCAAACCATGCCGGTGTTCATAAACGTCAGCAGCGCGGTGGCGACGATGCCGATCCCGGCAAATATCGCCAGGAGCCGCTTCTTGTTGCCCAGGTAGTCGGCGATGCCGCCCAGGATCGGGGCCAGCAACGCGGAGACCAGCAGCGCAATGGAGTTGGTGTAGCCCCAATACACTGTGGGTAAATTTCCGCCCAAATGTGCGCCAACCACATTCTCGAAGAAGACCGGCAGGACCGCCGCTTCGACCGTCGTCGAAAAGGCGGAACTGCCCCAGTCGTACATACACCAGGCGTTGATAATTTGACGTTGCACAAAGGTTTTCGCGGACTCGGCATGATTCATGGGTGGATTCCTTTCGTCGTGAGATCATTCAATCTATGTACCGAACATAAAATGTACGGGTCACGTATCACTTCCTGTCAGCGGCAAGGTGAAGTAGAACGTGCTGCCTTGCCCTACTTCGCTTTCGACGCCGACTTCGCCATTGAGCTTTTCTGCAATGCGTTGGACGATAGACAGTCCTAGTCCATACCCTTTCACTCTGATCTGATCGAGCCGGGTGAACGGTGTAAACAGCCGGGCCTGTTCTTCTGGTGTCAGACCTTTGCCGTTGTCGCGTACCCAAAAGCGCACGTGTCCATCGACGTGATTGGTCGCGCCAATTTCGACGCGCGGGGGTGTTCCGCCATACTTGATGGCATTGCTGGTGTAGTTTACCAGGATTTCCTCGACCCACGGCTGATAGCTTGTCACTACGGGCCAGTGGTCAGGCACAACAATCTCCGCATGACTCTCTTTGATCGCATCGCCAAGGTTTCGTTGAATGTCCTGCATCATTTCAGGCAGATTGAGGGTGTTCATGGGAATATCTTCGACCTTGCGCACGCTGGCCAGCAACAGCAGTGCATCAATGATGTTGATCATTTTGCGACCGTTCTGTGCGATGATATTGTAATAGGAGGAGAGTTTGTCCACAGTGAATTTATCGTGGCGTTTCTCCAAGAGATCACTAAAGCCGATGATTGTGGCCAAAGGTGATTTCAGATCATGGGCCACGGTGTGCGCGTACGCATCCAGCTCTTCATTACGTCTTTCGAGTTCGAGGGTGCGCTGTAACAGGGCCTCTTGCGCGTGCCGGCGTTCGCTGATCTCTGCCCGCAGCTCAGCCGTGCGTTCTTCGACCTGGTCTTCGAGTTGGAGGTTGATCTGGGCCAGCTCGGCGGTACTTTGTGCAATGACTTGCTCAACCACCTTTGACGGTAGCGTGAGGGCAAAGGCAAAAAACACGGGAACAACAATACCCGCCGGCGCCAGTCGATATATGATTCCTGAAATAACAATGATGACTGATGCGACGACAGCATATTGTATCGTAGGACGAAACCCCAACACCAAACCCAACGTGAAAATGCCCGCGTGAAACATCAGAATAATCATCAGGTGATTCTTCTGCATTTCGAGAGTATAGACCAACAGCCCGGTGATACAGGCCATAGCTACCCATGCAAGGATGAGCATTGCGCGCGATAGCGATATCGGAATTTTCGCATAGCAATAAGAGGCTGCCGCACAGATGGACAGCATTAATGCAATGTAGATCCCATCGAGAGATTCTTTAGTGGTAATCCGCATAATAATGTGGAGCGTCACGCCAAGCATAGTTAGGATGGCGTATCCTCCCGATATCCACCGCGCTGCGTTACTGCGAGCTTTTTCTCCCGGCAGGGTGTGCAAGTTATTTACTCCCAGAAATCTCCAGCTTTGACAACGGCGCCTTTTTCACGCTCCTCATCATAGACCTTCCACCAATTTGCGACTACCTCTCGCAGGCGCTTGTCCTTGAAAGCGCTCGCAAACGCGGTTTTTTCCTCTTTGGTCAGGTCGCCATAGGGACATGCTGCAAAAACAGCGTCGAGTCCCCGCTCCTCCGCTTCCTTGACGAAATTCCGCGAGAGAAGAACCTGTCCGGCCAACCACAACATATCCTGATGACCCTTTAGCATGATGCTCCTTTCAGATGAACTTCCATCCTGACTGTTAGAAGTGAATTATACCTCTATTTTATGGCGATCTTTATTTTACGCCAGGAGGCAATTGCCGCTTGAAGTTTGACAACTTCAAGAATTGACTTATAGTTTTTTTGTCCTCGTTTACGCTTTCGGGTGGGCAAATTATTTCATTCACGTTTCTAAAAGTTAAATCAGGTGAGGAGGGTTATGATGTCAACAACATTGCAAACTGCACCGTGGGTGGTGTTTGACCCCACTTGCACGGATGAATCGGAAGCGCGTGTGCTGACCGGGCATTACGGCGTTCTTTGGCTGGCCGGGCAAGTTTTTCTGTCTCGCCGCTTCGTCCAGGAAGCCGAAACGCACGGATTGGAGGCCGTCTACCGCGCGTGTCCTTTCGGCGATCTCACGGATGGAGAGAAGGCTACTTTTGAGGCGGCTTTCAAAACCCCTGAACTTCGCGCGTTGGTCGAGGCATGGTGGGAAGCCTACGACGCGGGGCGGCATAGTGGCGCCATTCCAAAAGCGGGGAATTACTGGGAATAGCCCCTTACCTCAGTAGCGAAGCATAGAAATCAAACCGGACTTGATCCACTTGAAAGCGTAAACAAGGACAAAAATGGTCGTTTCAACTTCCCGAAAGCTGTGGCTGGTCTCTGACCGCGCCGCCGCTTTTTGTTCGGTTTCTTCGCTGGCTAACTCGGCCTGCAGGCGCTGCCCCCACACTTGTCCAATGCGCCACCCGCTGCTCTGGCTGACCGCTACCCCACCCACTTCCGCCAACACTTCTACCGCTTCCGTAACAGCCGCGGACTCCACGGACGGCGCGCCACTAACCCCAGACAGTCATCCAGGGGGAAAAACGCTCCGTTTACAGACGAAGCAGTAATAGTACCCGCGCGCGAGCGGCGTCTCGCCCAGACTACTGACCACATGCCGGGTTTTCTGCCCTTTGTAATGCATCTCCTGTCCACACTGTGGACAGCGTGGCCCCGGTACCGGCCGCGTTTCCTCCCGCTCGGCCACCAAGGTTTGCAACAAGCGTTCCCCAAAACGCTGCCGCGCTTTCAACACTGTCTCTTCCAACTCATCCCACTTCGCCTGCGGATGCGCTTGCGACCATGCCCTCACTTCGGCTATGATCTCTGTTGCGATACTCTCAAGTGCCGCCTCACGTTCAGCACGGTGCATGCCCTGCATTTCCTCATCTCGGTACATTTCTCACCTCCTGGGTTTTGCAGACTATTATCTACTCTTTTCCCCCAAGTTGAAATGCACCCATTGCCGCGTCGGGAAGTCGTGTTACAATACCACGCAATATCATTGTAAAGGCAAGGCTCAGGGAGCGATTCCGCACGTGTTGGATGCAACTTGCGTGATTTTGCCACGTATAAATACCAGCAAATGTATCTTATCAATAATCCGGGGGAGACAAACTCCCGCCGAAGGCACTTGCCGAAAATGCCAAATACAGGTACACTGCGCAACCTATGCTAGATGATCTCGATCTCACCGCAATTCACGACG
>Ga0209613_1001294_pt1 | contig 22611 bp, 20 predicted proteins | sample BioC13SIPDNA_2_FD_185747 | JGI IMG/M metagenome (GOLD analysis project Ga0209613, IMG submission 185747) | Anaerobic biogas reactor microbial communites from Washington, USA - Biogas_R2_A C13 SIP DNA (SPAdes) (version 2) | ecosystem: Engineered > Bioreactor > Anaerobic > Unclassified | place... | reverse complement strand
TCATAATGAAACTTTCTGCATCTTCTTTGCTGCACATTATATGCAACTTGGCCCGATGGTGAAACGGATATCATCCCTCGCTTCTAACGAGGTGTTCCGGGTTCGAGTCCTGGTCGGGCTGCTTTGAGCTGTGAGCTGGGAGCTGTGCGCTGTGCGCGACGAACTGTGACATTGTCTTGCTCATAGCTCATAGCTCAAGGCTCACTGCTCCTGGAAGGGCAACCCGATTGGCGACGGGACCCGGTTGGAAGCCGGTTGGCGATGAGCCTTGCGGGTTCGACTCCCGCCCCTTCCGCTCAACATCATTATGTGGTGTTTGTGGTGTAGCGGTTACTGCATGTCTGGCTGTGAACCAGAAGGCAGGGGTTCGACTCCCCTCGAACACCCTTGAAACATGAAGTGAGATGAGACGGTGATACCAAAAGTACTTCAGAGACCGACATTGGTTTTGAACCGCAACTGGCAGCCGGTGAACGTGGCGACTGTCGCTCGGGCGCTGGTGCTGTTGTGGAACGAGTCGGCCCGCGTCGTGGATCCGGCCGACTACCAGACCTACACGTGGGAGCACTGGTCCAGGCTGCGCCCGCGTGAGGGCGAGCGGTTCATCCAGGCCGTGCAGTTCCGGCTGCGGGTACCGGAGGTGATCACGCTGAGCGACTACGATCGGTTGCCGGCGGCAGCCGTGACGTTCAGCCGGCGGAACATCTTCAAGCGCGACCGGTTCACGTGCCAGTATTGTGGCGATCAACCGGGCAGCGAGGAGTTGACGCTCGATCACGTGGTCCCGCGAGCGCAGGGCGGTGAGTCGCGCTGGGACAACTGCGTGCTGGCCTGCATGGAGTGCAATCGGCGCAAGGCCGACCGCACGCCGGAGCAGGCCGGGATGCGGCTGAAGCACAAGCCGGTCCGGCCGACCTGGAGCCCGCTCTATGCCTTCCGCGACGTGCGGATCGAGAGTTGGTCGAAGTTTGTCAGCGAGGCGTATTGGAACGTCGAGCTGGAGAAGTAGATGTGAAAGCGTTTCCGGTCTTCGGGCCGGAGACGCATTTGCCGACGTGGCCGAACAGCGAGGCGCCGGTTTTGTAAACCGGTCGATGCTGGTGCAAGTCCAGTCGTCGGCTCTTTCTTACATTGAACGTGACATCATTGCCGATCGCAGTTATGCAGAAGAGGGGCCGCAGGTCGATTCGGTGATGTTACCAAGAGATCCCGATGGTGTAACGGACAGCACGAGACTCTCCTAAGGTCTTGGTCCTGGCTCGAGTCCAGGTCGGGGTAGTGACAATATGGCCTGCGAGTGTGCTGGATTGCACGGCAGACTTCGAATCTGCAAGACGGGGTTCGATTCCTCGGCGGGCTACTGAACAACAAGTCCTTGGAGTGTGCCGGACTAGCACGCGAGCCCGCGAAGCTCGTAGACCAGGTTCGATTCCTGGCAAGGACACTTGGAAAGTCGTCAGTTATTGGGGTTCAGGGTTCAGGGAAGAGTACAGACCAAGTAAGGCGCTGGAGCCAGACGGCCAGGCGACTGCCTGCAAAGCAGTTGAAGTGGGTTCGACTCCCACCGGCGTCTCTGACTGTTCAACTGCCGGTTCAGACTACATCTCGAAAATGTGTATGGTCCGAACCATTTCCTCGTTGGACGGTCTTGATAAGAACCCAACTGCCAGTCGGGACTACATCAACACCCCTGTAAGGTGTGCCGAAAGGCACGGTGTCTCGGCAACCACTTCGTTGGGTCTTTGAATACAACGGCGACTGCCGGTTGGAGTACATGATGGCCGTCCAGAGGAACTGGCTCTGTCGCCATGGGCGGCGGATGACGGGTTCGATTCCCGTACGGAGTTCTCTGGCCACAACCTTCGTCGCCACCAAGAGAAATGAGATCGACTGCCGATTCGGAGTACATGATTTGAAATCCGGGTGTTGTGGGTTCGAGTCCCACCGGCGCAAGTTCAACAAAACGCAGCGCCGTAGCTCAAGAGGTAGAGCACCGTAACGTCTCTGGTCACAACCTCGTCGATCCTTACCAATACACACTCGACTGCCCGTTTGGAGTACATGGAAAACGACTGAAAGGTCTTGCGGGTTCAAGTCCCGCCCCGTCCGCTGTTTGCATCGAGTTCTACGGACGGGTTCTCTGAACACCGCCTCGTCGAGTGCCAATACACCGATCCGACTGCCGGTGCGGAGTACATGGAAGGTTGTCCCTTCGCCCGTCTCCGGGACGGGAATTGCTCACATTCGAGCTGTCTCTGCCCACGCTTCGTCGGATCATTTTCGAGCCGTTACGAGAACAACCGGTTGCGGGTACGAATGCCCGTGGGAGACCCGTTGGTCTTGTTAGCGCTTTTGTAGAGGAGGTCACGATGGCCAACAAGACTCTGTTTTCCAGCATCAAGAGCAAGTTCGTTCGCACGGATACGTACAACGAGGCCGGAGGCCGGGCGTACAAGTTCGCCCCGAAGCATGCCCTGGCCCAGATGGCGGCCACCGGCTGCTTTGGCGGCGTGTTCTACGCCAGCGCCCAGGATCAACTCGACCAGATGCGAAAGCTGATCGACCAGATTGACGACAACGTCTTTCTGGCCAAGCTGGCGGTCTACGCCCGCGAGCGTGCCTACATGAAGGACATGCCGGCGGCGCTGTTGGTCGTGCTGTCGAAGCGGGACACTGCGTTGATGCACCGCGTCTTCGATCGAGTCGTGGACAACGGCCGCGTTCTGCGCACCATGTTCCAGATGATCCGCTCGGGGCAGTTCGGCCGCACCAGCCTGTCGTCGAGCTTGCAGCGGGCGTTTCAGCGTTGGCTGAACCAGGCGTCGGTCGGCAAGCTGCTGTCGGCGTCGATCGGCGAGCGTCCGAGCCTGCGCGACGTATTGCGTATGGCCCGGCCTACGCCGAAGGACAACGCCCGGCGTGCGCTCTTCGGCTGGCTGACCGACAAGGAGAGCGAGAAGTGGGCCCCGGCCAGCGAGGCCGACCTGCCTGAGCAGGTCCAGGCCCTGGTCGCCTACCGCCAGGCGGAATCGGCCGAGGCGCAGGCGCTGATCGCGGGCAACCTGTCGGTTCGCTGGGACCTGTTGGCCGATGCGGCCAAGGGTCCGCTCGTCTGGAAGGCGATCGCCCGCCAGATGGGCCCGCAGGCGCTGCGGATGAACCTCAACACGTTGCTCCGCCATCAGGTGCTGGGCAACGGCAAGGCCGACCGCGAGATGGTCGACTACGTGGCGGGCCGCATGGCGGACGCCGACGAGATCCGCCGCTCGCGGCAGTTCCCGTACCAGTTCCTGGCGGCGTACATCAACGCGGCGGACGAGGTTCCGCAGAAGATCAAGGCGGCCTTGCACGAGGCGGCCGAGATCGCCTGCGGCAACGTGCCCGAACTGCCGAGTCCGGTGGTCATCGGCCTGGATACGTCGGGCTCGATGGGTTGCTCGGTGACCGGCTTCCGCGGCCGCGGTGCGACGAGCAAGATGCGGTGTGTCGACGTGGCGGCCCTGTTCGCCGCGGCGATCCTGCGCCGCAACCCGGATAGTGTCGTGATCCCCTTCGACACGCAGGCCTACAAGGTCCGCGTGGATCCGGGCGACACGATCCTCGGCCTGTCGGAGCGGCTTGCCCGCTACGGCGGCGGTGGAACGAACTGCTCGATTCCGCTGCACGAGGCCAACACGACGTACCGCAAGCGGAAGTTTGCGGGCTGCGTGCTGGTGAGCGACAACGAGAGTTGGGTTGGACGAGGTCGCTACGGTTCGACGGGCGTCATGTCCGAGTGGCAGACGTTTGTGAAGAACCAGATACGGCTGGGCGGTCACGGCACTGCGAGCCCCAAGCTGGTCTGCATCGACATCCAGCCGTACGGCTCGAGCCAGGCGCCCGAGCGTGCCGACATTTTGAACATCGGCGGCTTCAGTGACGCGGTGTTCAACGTGGTCGCCTCGTACCTGAGCGGCGACGCCTCGCGGTTCGTCGCGGAAATTGACGCGATCGAGTTGTAAACGAAGACGCCCCTGACCCGGATACCGGGTCAGGGGCCATTCCATGCCCTGCAACACGGAAGTAAATTCTTCTACACTCCTCAGTAAACTCTGCTACCATCGGCAGACCGACGGGCACCCGACAACGAACTTCGCCTTCTTCTGGGCGTATCCCCAAGAACTTCGACGCGAATCTGACGGACGAGGAACTCCAGCAGATTCGTCTGAAGATGGACGCGGCCGGCGTGCGGATGCCGGCCTGCTTCTACGCCCAGATTCCCGGCGACGAGGCGGGCTGCCGCAAGGTGTTCGAGTTCGGCCGGAAAATGGGAATCGAGACCTTCATCTCGGAGCCGCCGGCCGAATCGCTCGACGTGATCGAACGCTTCTGCGACGAGTACAAGATCAACCTCGGCATCCACAACCACGGCCCGGAGCAATCGCCCGTCTATTGGAAGCCGGAGAACGTCCTCGAAGTCTGCAAGAACCGGAGCAAGCGAATCGGGGCCTGCCCCGACACGGGCTACTGGATCCGCGCTGGGGTCGATCCGATCAAGGGGATCCGCACGCTGGGCGACCGGTTGATCACCATCCAGCCCCACGACCTGGACGTGCTGTCGCCCGAGGGGCACGACGTTCCCTGGGGCACCGGCAAGGCCGAGTTCCGCAAGATGCTGGAAGAACTCCACCGCCTCGGCATCAAGCCGACCACGATCGGCCTGGAATACTCCTACGACTTCCTCGACAACATGCCGGAATCGGCCGAGTGCTTCGAGTTCTTCAACCGGGTGACGTTGGAGATGGCGGCGGAATGAAAAGTGGGTTGCACTTGCCGAGTGCGACTCTCAACCGTTCGCCAAGTGCCGTCATTCCCGCGCGCGAATCCATTGCGCAGTATTCGAGTCTGCGCTATGACAACGTCTGCACCTTTTCCGCAACCCAACTGCGGATCAAGTCGGCCGGGTTGACGCCCTGTGTTCGGGCAATATCCTCGACCGCCTCGGCGTCTCTGGTCGTCAAACGGACTTCGACGACCGCCTCGCGTTCGAACGCTGGTTCGGTGACTTCTTCAAGCTGGTCTTCGAAATCCGTGAGGTCGTGAGTGTCCCAGAACTGGGCCAGTTCACGGATGGAATCCGTCTGCGGGATCTTGTCTGTAGTCATCGGTTCTTCCATTGCCTGTATCGGCGTCTTTCATTATCGGTCATAGGCCGCGCCGTTACCGGGAAGCCATTACCGTCAGGAAATCGGATTACCACACAAAACAAGTGCCGTCCTGCGTCGGTTTGGCCGAGGACGTAGTAAACGGGGTTCTCACCTTCTGATCGTGCTCGCTGAACGAGCGAATGTCCAAAGCACACCTCCTCGAATTCTCCGGGTGTCACCGCGTGTCGCGCAATGTGATCAACGCGATCTTCCGGCCAGATGATGTGCTGAATCACCATTCTCAATTCTATCCATGACGTGATTGCCAATCAACGGTTCATACTGCTGGGTCGACCGTTCAACGTTCGCCTCGTTTCCCCTGACGGAATCAGCAGGATGCTGTCTCACATAGGTTGACGCCCAACTGGCCCTACTTTGAGCCTACGATGATCTTGAGCGAGTCTTTGGCCAATTGCTTGTCGATCTCCGCGCACCGCGGGTAACCTAGACTGTCGAGCAGCGGGGCAATGGCTTTCTGCAGATCAACCGAGGGCTCATCCGCAAAAACGAGCCGAATGTCTCTCACTGGCATGTTAAATACTACTTGGTTCACTCCGTCCACCTTCCAGCCAACGTTCTCGAAGATGGATTTCAGTTGCGAAGCGAGCGAGAAACCCTCTGTATCGCCGAGATTACAGTCGATTGCAACATCTAGTCGAGGAATGGACTTTAGGTTGGCTACGAGGGACTGACGAAGTTGAGGGGGAATGCTGCGTTCTGGCGAGACCTTTCGCGCCGCGATTTGGACATCATCTATCGCAAGGTCAAGTTTCTCAAGCAACACGTCGAGTCGCTTGTCGACTGGAGTGTCTGGAAAACGACGATTGGCAGCGGCAAGAAACGGTGCGAGCTGCAATTCTGCCTTGTCTCTCTCTTGTTTGAGGTCGCCATTCTCGTTCTCGAGACCCGTGTTCTTGTCTTCGAGACTGAGATTAGCACGCCATTGATAGAAATTGCCTGCTAACGGAAGAACGAGGACGCCAAGCACGGCGAGGCAGACAAACTTGCGTCTCTTCCAGAGATCAACAAGATCGTCCAGGGCCGATTCTGTCTTTCTGACTATGGATTGTTCGTCAGCCATGTTAGAAGACCAAACGAGTGTTGTTCGTCGTTCAAGACACGCTCCGAATCTCGTAAGCGCTGCAAGCGTCAGAATAGCCGAGATTCGTGAAAGGTTGAAGTTTTCTCATACGGTTTCCTTACCCACCGACTTGAAGCATTACAGGTTGATATACCGCATCAATCACAAATCTCAATCGGCGGCATGGCCAGGATCACGCCTTCCTTCTCGATCATGCTGAGCCGCTGGAAGGCGGCTTCGATGGCCCGGACTCGCTCGGGGTCGAGGCCTTCGAGGTAGGGCATGGCGGCATGGAACAGCGACGTGGTTCGCGGGCCCCAGGCCGACGAGAGCGACAGGGTGCCCGTCTCGTCGTCTTCGTCCCCACCCAGGTCGGCCAGCAGCAGGTCGATGAAGGTCTTGGGTTTGGGCAACACGCGGATCTCGTAATCCTCGATCTTCGCCTGCTTGGCCACGTGGGCGATGGCGTCGTCGAGGCCGCCGATTTTGTCGACCAGGCCCAGGTCAAGGGCCTGCCGGCCGGTGAACACGCGGCCGCCGGCGATCTGGTCGATCTGCTTCTTGAGGCGTTCGCCGCGGATGGCCACCACGTGACCTTTGAAGTCGCCGTAGATCTCGTCCATCAGCGCCCGCATCTGCTTGCGCTCGGCGTCGGAGAACACCTTGCGGGAGCTGAACAGGCCCGAATTGGCGCCGCGATCGTAGGTGTGCCAGGTGATGCCGATCTTGTTCCACATGTCGGTGGTGGCGAACTTGCCGCTGACCACGCCGATCGAGGCAGTGATCGTATTGGCGTCGGCGAAGATCGTGTCGGAACCGCAGGCGACGTAGTAGCCGCCGCTGCCGGCCACGTTGCCCATGGAGACGATCAGCGGCTTCTTGTCCTTCACCCGGCGCGTGGCGTCGAGGATGATCTCACTGGCCGTGGCGGAACCGCCGGGCGAATCGACGCGAAGCACGACGGCCTTGATCGAGTCGTCGTCGGCCGCCTCATCGAGGGCCTTGCGAATCGGTTCGCTGTAGGCGACCCCGTCGGAGCCGAAGGGGCTTGGTTCCGGCTTGCCCGGCATGATCGGGCCTTCTACATAGACGATGGCCACGGCGGTCTTGGTCGATTTCTTCTTCGACGGTCCCTGCAGGATCTCGGCCCAAAGCTTGAACACGCCGAGGGGCGACGACAGGTCGATCTCGTCGCGTTTCTTCTTGCCGTACTTGCGATCGAACTTGACCTTCTCGCCGAATTCGGTCTTGAGACTCTTGACGAGGTCCTGGCGGAATTGCACGGCGTCGATGATGCCGGCCTCCTTGGCCCTGGCGGCCGTGTACAACCCGGCGTCGACCCACTCGCGAGCCTTTTCAGGTGCGACGCCGCGACCTTCGGCGATCAGGCGAACGCACGTGTCGAACAGGCTGTCGAGCAGCCAGTTGTTCATCTCCTCGGCCTGTTTGCTCGGCCCGCTCCGCATGAACATCTCCGCCGCACTTTTGTAGTCGCCGCAGGTCATGAAGTCGGGGGTGACGCCGATCCAATCGAGCAGGCCGCGAACGTAGGGCGCCTCGCCGCGGATGCCGTAGACGACGAGGATGCCCTCGGGCACGACGCTGATCGAGTCGGCGCCGCAGGCCAGCACGTAGTCGCGCATCATTATCGAATCGGCATGAACGTGAACCTTCTTGCCAGCTTTCCGGATGCCGGCGATTACGCCGCGCATCTCCTCGATCTGGGCGTAGCCCAACGTCGCCGCCCCCGGCAAGAGAACGACTGCTTTGACCTGGTCGTCCTTGGCCGCCTTCTTCATGCGGGTGACGAGGTCGTGGAATGTTTCGCTGCCCACCGAGCCGAGCAGAATGTCCTCGCCGGTCGGGGCCTCCGTTACCGGGCGATCGAGCGGGAAGACGGCAATTGTTCCGGCCTCCTCTTCCGCGGCACGTGCAAGCGGGGGTTGAGCAAAAGGCAGGGCTAAGACGAGTAGAAGACAGAGTCGTCGCATTGCAGTTCCTCCGAGATTCTTATTCCGTAGCTTGGCTCTCCAGAGCCGAGCCTTTTGGCGATTCAGGTGCTCGACTCTGGAGAGTCAAGCTACGTATTCCCAACCGAAACCACCGGTACCCCTTAGTTGAACTCGAATCGGCCCGTTAAGGCAAGGATTTTCGCCCCCGTCCGGCGGGATTCTCCTCCGCGCCCCCTCATTGGCGGGCTGTCGGAAGGGTGGCAAACCGTGGGAGCGGGTCGGCGGACCCGAGTGATGGCGCGAGTTGGCCGACGGTCCCGACGCCCGCTATTCGCTTGCGGGCGGAGAATATTGGGAAGAAGCCGTGGACATTTGGAACAGAATCGCACCTGGCGAGGGCAACGGACTCGCCGGTCGGCCTGCCTCACTCCTCGGCGAGCAACTCGTGAACCGCCTTCTCGACGTCCTCCGCGTCGAACGGTTCCGGCGGCATTCGCCCCGCCGAGAAGACCTTGCGGACGCTGCCCGTGCGGTCGTACAGCTTGACGTTTGGGAGGGCCGCCGACTCGATCGCAAACACTTCCGCCGATTTGGGATCGCTGCCGTAACGGCTGATGTAACTGTCGAAGGTCACACCGTTTTTGGCAAGCAGCTTCTCGACGGTCTCGCGGCGGTCTTGCGGCGAATCGAGGCTGATCAACATCACCTCAAGGCCCTGCTCCCCCAGCTTCTCGCGAAGCTCGACCGTGTGGGGCATCAACTCCAGGCACTCCATGCACCAGGTGGCCCAGAAGTCAACCAGCACGACCTTGCCGCGGTGCTTATCGAGGATCTCCGCGTACTGTTTCTCGTCAATTACCTGCAGTACAGGGGCGACCGGGGCCGTGGCCCGAGGTGCAGTCTCTGGCTCCTCGGGAAGAGTTGTGGCCGCAGAAGGGGCCTCCGAATCGGATACTGCCGGAACCGGCGCTTTCGTTTCCGTACACCCGGCCAGCAATAGGGGCAGTGCGGCAAGAACGGGAAATGGGAATCGGCGGTTGCTCATGCAGACTACTTCTTGTCGTACTTGATTCCACAGCCGAAGGCGGCGACTTCCGCCTTCGGGGGTTCCTTGCCGGCAAGCACTGCATCGAGGGCGTCGCGGAGGTGATGAGTTTCTGCCTTCTCGGCGTCCATACTGTCGTCGATCGCGCCGTGATAGACGAGCTTGCGCTCCTTGTCGAGCAGGAAGACCTCGGGGGTCTTGGTGGCGCCGTAGTCGAGGCCGATCTGCTGGCTGGAATCGTACAGATAGGGGAAGTTGAACTTCTTCTCCTTGGCTCGTTCCTTCATCGGTTCGAGCGTGTCGGCCGGCAGGTTGTTGACGTTGACAGCAATGAGTTGGACACCCTTCTTCTTATAGTCTTTCTGCAGTGCCACGAGCCGATCTTCGTAGGCCTTGGCGACGGGACAGTGGTTGCAGGTGAAGACGACGACCACCGCCTTGGCCTTCTTGTAGTCGGCCAGGCCGTGTTTGGCGTCGTCGATGCCGATGATACCCGACCAGTCGGGTGCCTTTTCGCCGAGCTTGGCCGTGGCGGCATGGGCCGTGAAGGCAACCGATAGAAGCAGGGCCAATACGAGTAACGTGCGGCGCATACGGATCATGGGTTCTGTCTCCTCGGCAAGCGAAACAACCGGAGTTTGGTCTCGGGATTGCGGTGATTGCGGCAGGCGAGTCGCAGGACGGCGACCCGGTCGGCTCTGCTCCACGGCCGCCGGACAGGCAATCATTCGCAAGGAGGTCGCGGGAGGCAAGAGGGGAGAGAACCGGTTGCCAGGGCATGCCCCGCTCTGTTAGGGTATAGAGGCACTCCGAAGGCGACGCGCCGGGTTCGGGCCCGGTGCGTCAGAACGAATCCTGCCGTTTTTCAATCGAGTCAGCCGCCATGCCACGCCTCATTCTGAATCTGCACCCCACGACACGTTTCCTGCTCCTGTCCTGGCTTGTCTTGGCATCGCTGCCTCAGGCGACGTTTTCTGCGGAGGCGTTGCCAAGGAACGAACAGGCAATCGCCGACGCCGAGGCAGGACGCGTCGAAGCCGCCCGTGCCTCCTGGTGGGGATTCAACGCTGAAGATGCCACCAAGGCACTCCAGGCCGCTTTGGACTGCCGGGCGAAACGCGTTGTCGTCGACCGGATGGACGGGCCGTGGATCGTCACATCGATCCGGCTGCCGAGCGACAAGGAACTCGTCTTCGAGCGGGGCGTGGTGGTCGAGGCCAAACGGGGTGCGTTTCTGGGGAAGAGCGATAGCCTGTTTGTGGCCAGCGGCTGCAAGAACCTCGTGTTGCGAGGGGAAGGGGCAACCTTCCGCATGCACAAGGCCGATTATCACAAACCACCTTACGAACCGGCGGAGTGGCGCCACACACTCACGCTCCGCGGATGCGAGAACCTGACCGTGGAAGGGCTCACGCTGGCCGACAGCGGCGGCGACGGCATCTATCTAGGCACCGGCTCCGACAGGGCCACGAATCGCAACATCACCATTCGCAACGTCGTTTGCGACGGCAACAACCGTCAGGGGGTGAGCGTCATCACGGCGGAGAACCTGCTGCTGGAGAACTGCGTGTTCAGCGACACCCGCGGCACGGCCCCCCAGGCCGGGATCGACTTCGAACCGAACCATCCCGAGGAACGGCTGGTGAATTGCGTGCTGCGGAACTGCCGCAGCGAGAACAACGCGGGCCACGCCTACCATTTCTATCTCGGGCAGATGCACGAGGAATCGCCCCCCGTCTCGATTCGCTTCGAGAACTGCTCGTCGAAGGGCTGCGAGCGGATGTCGGCCTATGTCGGTATCGCCAACCGCACCGGCCGGCGGACGGTCCGCGGGTCGATCGAGTTCGTTGACTGCCGATTCGAGGCCGATCAGGGCGCCGGCGTTTACATCCGCGGCAACGAGGCCGACGGGTGCAAGGTGCGGTTCGAGCGCTGCGAAATCACCCGCCGCGACGAACCGGACTCCAAGATCGCACCGATCACGATCGAAGCCCCGCGGCAACTGGATCTCGACGCCGGGAACATCGAGATCGCCGATTGCCTGGTTCGCGACTGCCTGGATCGGCAGCCGATCGCCCTGTCGGCATCGCCGATGACAGGCCTGCGGAACGTGTCAGGCTCGCTAGCCGTCGAGTCGCCGGTCGGGAAAAAGAGCTATACCCTCGATGCGGTACAACTCGAAAAGTGGTTCCCGGCGCAAGGACTCGTGGCCCGGATCCCGCGGCTGAAGTTCGACTGGCACAAGGCCAAGCCGGTTGCGGCCGACGCATCGCCCGTGAAGGGCGCTGCGACGTTTCGCTTGCGCCGGGCGGCCGCGTTGCTCGCCTGGGGCACCGCGGGCCAGCCCGTCGAACTGGTTGTCAAGATGGAACCGGTCGGGCGCCATGTTCCGAAGCCGGGTGTGCTCAGCGTCACGTTCCCCAGCGGCGATACCGTGAAGGTCAAGCCCAAGGTCGACGAGAAGCAGATTGTCTACACCTTCGCGCCGCAGGAGAACGGCCCCTGCCGGCTCGATTGGCAGGGCGACAACGGAGAGACGCTGCGACCGGTGAGTTGCACCGCGCCGATCGCCATTCTGGCCGAGGCCCTGGGCGCCAACTTCATCCGGCCGATCGGGACGCTCTACTTCGCCGTGCCGTCGGGCGTGTCACGCTTTGCCTTGGTGGTTGGCGGCGCCGGCACGGCCGAGACCGTCAAGGCCACGATTCGCGATGCAGCAGGCCATATCGCGGCCGAGCAGGACAACATCGCCGCTCCGCACGTGTTCGTGCTCGAGCGCGACAACGCGGATCGGCTGGAGATCTGGTCGATTACCATGGAAAGAGCCGGCGAAGGCGTTATGGAAGACGTGTCGTTGCAGGCGGTGGGAGTACCGCCTGTTTTTGCTGCCACACCGGGGGAAGTGATTTCGATTGAGGCAGTCAATTGAACTAGCGCTCTGTCCAACTTGATCTCAGGCGGCAGGGAGGATGCCGTCACGGAGATAAGTGTCGAATTCCTCTTCGCTCAGATGTCCTGTCTGATGCAGATAGTCACGGAGGCCGGCGATATCGGCCTGCCGAGCGGGATGATCGTCGCGATTATCCGGCAGAATCGCAACGCAGTCGGATTCCGCATGCCGAAACACACGGTAGTTGTTGTCAACTACTGCCTGTTTCTTGAAGCCAAGAGAGAGGAGCAATCCACGGAGCAATCGATTGGTGGTCTTCGAGGCCATCGTGATCTACTCGTCGTTAGTGTTTTTGGGTATGGACGCCAACAATGCGGAGCGGAATCGGTCAATGGCCGTCGGCGTCAGTCGGTTGTTGACTGGAATGCGTAGCAGGCGGTGCCCGCGACGCAGCACCTGGCGTTCGAGGAAATTCACGCTCATGTCGGCGATGACGGCCGAACGGGGACGCTTCTTCGGCGGTCTCATCAGAAGGGTATCACGAATTCCGGAATTGTAGAACGTCGTTTCTGAGGGGCGGCTATAGCCCACGCTAGCCCCCCCTCTCTCGGGTGACTGGTGTGCGCAGACGAAGGGCACAGCCTGCCTGTTACAACACCCTGACGCTTTCACTAGATATCAGTATCGGTACACGCCGTCCGCCTCGTTACAGCAACCCTATAGAAAATAGTCACTTACAGCTCAGGCGCCCCTTCCCAGCGAATCCAGCCGCACCTTCGGCACGACGAGGGTGAAGGTCGTGCCTTCGGGCTCCTGGCTGGAAAAGGAGACTTGGCCGCCGAGATAGGTTTCGCCGAACAGCTTGATGCTGTAGGTGCCGATGCCCCGCCCCGGCTCGCCCTTCGTGCTGAAGGAACGTTGGAAGATCTGAAGGCGGACCTGCTCGGGCATGACCGTGGGATTGCTCACGCGAAACGCAACCTGGCGTCCCATGTCCTCGCAACACAGCACGACCTGCCCACCCCGCGGCGTCGCCTCCACGGCGTTCTTGATCATGTTGCCGAGGACGCGGACGAGCAACCTGGGATCGATCAGGAGACTGCCGTCCCAGGAGGGATCGAGCACGATCTTGCGCCCTGCAGCGACTTCGTGGGCCGAGTAGAGCGTACGCAGCTCGGCCAGCAATTCGGCGGCCCGAACGGGCTTGGGGGTCACCACGAGCTGGCCGTTCTCCGCACGGGTCAGGTCCCGCTGGCACTCGATCTCGTCGATCAGCTTATCGGCCAGTGAGCCGAGCTGCCGCGCCTCGTCGCGTTCGCTGGTGTTCGGCGGCAAGTCCTCTTCGAGCAGTTGCGCGAACCCGCGGATACCGCCGGCCGTGTTCAGCACGTCGTGGAAGAAGGTCCGCGTGAGCACGTCGAGCCGCTTCTCCTTGGCGATGTCCTCGAGCACGATGAGCGTGAACTCGCGGGAATCGAGGCACAGCGGAGAAACGGTCACCCGCAGGTCCAAGGCCTTGGAACCGGCGGAAGTCTGTGCGGTCAGGCGGCATTCGTTGTCGGCCTGAGTCTTGGTCTGCTGGCACTCGAGAATGGCGGCAACCGCTCCACACACCCGGCAATGCGTGCCGGTGCCGCAGCCGTCGGGCCCTTCGCCGGCATGGATGCAGCGAAGGATCTCTCCGGGACGCTTGCCGCGAATCTCGGCCTCCTCGATTTCCAGGAGCGTGAGGAGCGTGCAGTTCGCCACGACCACCTGCCGCAGATCGTTGAGAATCGCCACGGGATTCGGCACGGCGTCGACGATGGCGCGAAAGAGGTGACTGTGGTCGAAGCCGGCCGCCAGACTGCGAAGGGCTTCCTCGTCCTCACGGCCGGCGGGAGCGAAGAACGTGTCGGCGCTGGTTTCTGTCATCGCTTGATTCCCCACGCTACGAAGAATACTTGACCGCATTCTGGAACATCTTCAGCCCGTCGCCGTGTTCGCTGCCTTCGCCGCGGGTCCAGCGGGGGTGTTGGGTGCGGTCGATGTGACGCTCGGGGTGGGGCATGAGCCCGAGGACACGGCCGCTGGCGTCGCAGACGCCGGCCACGTTCAGAACGCTGCCGTTGGGATTGTCGGGGAACGGCACGGACGCGTCGAGCGGCTGATCGGCGCCGTCGTGGAGCGGCCGGTAGCGGAGGGCCAGTTGCCCGGCAGAACCGAGCCGGCCCAGAACGGCATCGTCGCGGGCGACGAACTTGCCCTCGGCGTGGGCGATGGGCAGATACATCGACTCGATACCGGCGAGGAACACCGACGCGGCGCCGTCGACCCCGAGTTTCACCCAGCGGTCTTCGAAGCGGCCCGAATCGTTCCAGGTGAGCGTCGCGGCAGGGCCGGCCTGGGCGTCGTTCTCCAACAGGATACCCGACTTCAGTAGCACCTGAAATCCGTTGCAGATTCCCAGGATCAGCTTGCCGGCCGCCTTGAACTCAGTAAGCTGCTCGGCCAGGTGGTGCGCGATCTGGTTGGCCAGGATCCGCCCGGCCCCCACGTCGTCGCCGTAGCTGAACCCGCCGGGGATGCAGAGGATCTGGAACCGGCCGAAGAGCGAAAGATTCTCGAGCAGACGGTTGATGTGCAGAATCTCCGTCTTGCCGCCCGCCTGCTCGAAGGCATAGGCCGTCTCTTGATCGCAGTTCGTTCCAGGGGCACGCAGTATGAGAACGTTCGGAGTGGACATCGCAGTCGGTTGTCGGGGTTCAGGGTTCGGGGTTCCGGAAGGAAGGGTCGGGGTTCAGGAAGCAGGAATGTAGGGTGGGCCAAGTGGACCACCTGCAATCAACCTTGGATCAGCAAGAGTTCTTCCATTTCAGAACAGCACGCATCTCCAAGAAACGAACACGGCCCACCATGGTGTGCGTTCCATTGCATGAAGGCCGCATCCAACGCTCAAAACAGTTGTGCGTCCCATCGCATCAAAGCCGCATCCAACGGTCTGTCTCCTCACGCTACCAATCCAGCGGCTTCTGCCAGACCTCTTTCAATTCTCCGAGTTCGGCTTCGACCACGACGGGTGTTCCGATCTCGACGGCATTCGACTCGGCGTCGGCGATCGGCTGGGTAAGGCCGATGATTTCCAGTTTGCCCGTGTCGGTCACTTCGCCGATCATGGCACAAGGCACTCCGCTCATGGCCGCCTCGAAGGCTGCGGCATTCTGCTGGGTCACTTCGCAAAGGAACCGGGTGTTCGACTCGGAGAACAGCAGGATCGACGTGGCCGGCGGGTAGAGGGCCAACGGGTGGAGCGGCTCGTCGGGCATCGACAGGCTCAGTTCGGCTCGCCGCTGCTTGGCCGCCTCGTCGGCTTCGATCTCGTGGGGAACCTGGGCCAGCATCACGCGGGCGCCCCAGCCTCCGGCGAAGGCCATTTCAGCCGCGGCCACGGCCAGACCGCCTTCGCTCAGGTCGTGGCAGGCCCGCACCAGCCCCGAATCGATCGCTTTATGCAGCGCGGCAAAGGTCTGTTTGGCGAGCGGGGCGTCGACCTTCGGAACCTGGCCCCCTTCAAGCCCCAGGACCTGGGCGAAATGGGAGCCGCCCATCTCGTTTCGGGTCGCACCGACCTGGTAGAGCAGGTTGCCGGGCGCCTTCAAGTCCATGGTCACGCAACGGCTCACGTCTTCGACCTGGCCCATGGCGCTGATCAGCAGCGAGGGCGGAATCGAAATCGCCTCGTCGGCGCCCTCGGGGCGGAATTCATTGTTGAGGCTGTCCTTGCCGCTGATGAAGGGCGTTCCCAACTCGACGGCCATGTCGTAGCAGGCGAGGGCCGAGCAGACGAGCGAACCCAGCGTCTCGGGCCGATCGGTCGTGCCCCAGCAGAAATTGTCGAGGATGGCGATCTTCGTCGGATCGGCGCCGACGGCTACGCAGTTACGGACGGCCTCGTCGATCGCGCTGGCGGCCATCCAATAGGTGTCGAGGTCGCCGTAGCAGGGGTTCATGCCGCACGCAATCACCAGCCCGCGGCGGCTGTCGATCCGCGGCCGGACCACGGAGGCGTCGCCCGGGCCGTCGTTCTCGGCACCCACCAGCGGCTTGATCGCGCTGCCTCCCTGCACCTCGTGGTCGTACTGGCGGATCACCCAGTGTTTGCTGGCCACGTTGAGCGAACCGAGAATGTCCTTGAGCTCGTCGGTGTAGTCCCAATCGATTTTGTCCAACGGCGAGAGCTTGAGCACCGGCCTGCGGGCATAGACGGCGTCGCGCACCACCGGCGGGCGCCCGTCGTGGAGGAACTCCATGCTCAGATCGGCCACCTGCGTGCCGTGGTATTTGAGGACGAGCCGCCCGGTGGGCACGTACCGGCCGATCACCGTGGCTTCGACGCCTTCGGAATCGCAGAGGGCCTTGAGCTCGTCCCACTTGTCTTCGGGGACGGCCAGCACCATACGTTCCTGGGCCTCAGAGATCCAGATCTCCGTGTAGCTGAGACCGTCGTACTTGAGGGGAACCGTTTCCAGGTTGACCTCGGCGCCGATCTTCTCGCCCATCTCGCCCACGGCGCTGGAGAAACCGCCGGCGCCGCAATCGGTGACGGCGTTGTAGAGTCCCCGGTCGCGAGCGACCATGAGCACGTCGAGGACCATCTTCTCGGTGATGGCGTTGCCGATCTGGACGGCGCCGCCGGAGAGGGTTTCGCTCTCGCTGGTCAGCTCGGCCGAACTGAAGGTGGCGCCGTGGATGCCGTCGCGCCCGGTCCGCCCGCCGACGGCGACCGCCAGATCGCCCGGCTGGGGATGCTTGAACGACTGGTCAACGGGGATCAGCCCGACGTTGCCGCAGTAGACCAGGGGGTTGCCCAGGTAACGGGGATCGAAATAGACGGCCCCGCTGACGGTGGGGATGCCCATGCGGTTGCCGTAATCCCGCACGCCCGACACCACACCCTTCATCACCCGCCGCGGATGAAGCACGCCGGGGGGCAGTTCGTCGGCCGGCGTATCGGGCGGGGCGAAGCAGAACACGTCGGTATTGCAGACCGGCTTGGCGCCCATGCCCGTGCCCATGGGGTCGCGGATCACGCCGCCGATGCCGGTATTGGCGCCGCCGTAGGGTTCCAGGGCCGAAGGGTGGTTGTGGGTTTCGACCTTGAAGACGACGTTGTAGTCGTCGTCGAAACGCACAACGCCGGCGTTGTCGGCAAACACGCTCACGCACCAGTCCTTGTCGCCGGCATCGGCCCGAATCTTCATGGTCGCGGCGAAGATCGTCTCCTTGAGCATGTTCTTGAAGTGACGTTCGCCGTGTTCGTCCTGATAACGGATCCGCCCCGCCAGCGTCTTGTGGCTGCAGTGCTCGCTCCAGGTTTGGGCGATGGTCTCGAGCTCCACGTCGGTCGGATCGCGATCGAGGGAGCGGAAGTGGGCCTGAATCGTCTGCATCTCGACCCGCGAGAGGAAGAGCTGCCCCTTGACGCTCAGGTTGCTGAGGGCTTCGTCGTCCATCTCGCGGATGGGCACGGTCACGAGCTGGAACACATAGGGCGAACCGACCTCCAGCCTGTCAAAGGGCAAGGGCCCGACGATGACCTGCTCGATGGCGTCGTTGGCGAGGATCCTGGAACACAGGGCTCCGAGCCGCTTTCCGTCCAGATTGCCGATCCAGTATTTCTTGAAGGTGCGGACTTCGTCGGCCTCGATGCCGAAATCGGCGATCGCCTGCTTGGCGCTCATGGCCACGGGATCCATCACACCCGGCTTGGGCAGGACGTAGACGAGATGCTCTGCTCCGGCGGGGGGCTGGATCAGGGCAACGTCGCCGACGGGGGCGACGACGGTTCGTTCCACGACGGCGTCGGCCAGCAGTTCAGCGGCAATCCGGCCCACCTGCTCGGAGTTCAATTCGGCCTGCACGAGATATCCGCGGGCGGCTGTCACCGCCAAGTCTTCTGCCAGGCCCAGGTCGGCGGCATCGGCGGCGGTCTGTTGGCCGATCAAGTCGGGTTGGCCGTCAGCGGGGTAGATATCAACTTCCCAAAGCATCGCGTTTCTTCTTTGCTCGCGTGAGGTACTTTTCGAGTTTGGTTGCATCGGCATCTTCAATCAGCTCTGCAAGCCGCTGCAACTCCTCGACGAAGTTGCGAATCGAATTGCCGACGTGTTGCCGGTTGTCCAGGAATATCTGTTGCCACATGTCCGGGTCGCCCGCGGCCAGCCGGGAAGTGTCGCCGAACCCCGTCCCGGTGAGATCCTTGAACTCGTCGGACAGCGAGGCGGCCAGGGCGACCGCCACTGCGTGAGGCATGTGGCTCGTCGCGGCCATGGCCCGGTCGTGCTCGTCCGGTGCGATTTGCACCACTCTCGCCCCAAGCGCTTCCCAGAAGCCGGCCAGACGCTGCACGTCCTCCTCGCGGGAGTTCTTGGTCGGGGCGATCATCGCCACCCGTCCTTCGAACAGTTCGGCCCGCGCGTGGTCGACGCCTGTCTTCTCGCTGCCGGCCAGGGGATGGCTCCCCACGAAACGGCAGTCATTCGCCAAGGGGCCGTCGAGCGCCTCGGCAATCGACCGCTTGGTGCTGCCGCCGTCGGTGAACAACGTGCCGGGCCGGGCATGCGCGGCCAGTTCGCGAATCTGGTCGACGATCAGACCGACGGGCGTGCAGACGACGATCAGCTCGACCTCCGCCAAACCGGCGGACAGATTGTCGGAGAGGCAGAGGATATCGGTGATCGCGTCCAGCCGCAGGGCTTCTTCCAACCGGTCACGGTTGCGTCCGATGCCGACGATGCGTTTGATTCCCGCCCGGCGCGCGGCCAAACCGATCGATCCCCCGATCAGTCCGACTCCGACAATGGCCACCGAGTTCATTTGCATCGTGCTGGAGATGGTCTGGCAGTCCGTACGGTAGGGTCACGCTCGGGCTAGGTTTGGGTCCACATGATGTAAACCACGAGCCCCTGCTCCTCTTCACGGATTCCGATGTTCATGAATTCCGCATTTGGCAACGATATCTGCGCCCCTCTGAGGGGCTTGCTCTCCGGGTCCCACCAACTCCGCCCGACCGAGGTATCGAACAACAGGTCGAATTTCTCCTGGAATCCAGACACGTCGACGAATTCGGGGTCAAAAAGAGCGGCAACATCCGTCTGCGGTGTTGTGAACTTCAGACAGGCCGAGTCGTCGGGGCCGCTCGTGTAGTCCAGGCCCAACGGGTGGATTTCCGCGTCAGCCCGAAGATGCATAATCGAGCGACACTTCTCGATCTGTTCCGGCGCAGGCGAGGTGGTCGAAATGTTGGGTCCGAATTCGAGACAACCAGGCAGCAGCAGAAGGAACAGCGCCAGAGTCGGTAAAGCAGTGCTTCTCATTGGTTCGAACACGCAGCAACAGAGCGGAAAGCCGGTATTCTAGCAAATCGGAAATGCTTTGACGCGGGGCCCCTTTCCTAGAGGGGGGTGCTGCAAGAGGCCCTTAGATTGCACGAGTCTCCAGGCAGCCTAACCCTGGTTCTCCAATGGTTGGCGTGTTGTCCCCGATTTTGCGGGGTGGGCGGTCAATAGTCTTCACTGCATTTGGTTTCAACTGTCGCTCTTGTGGATCCGAAACGCCGCCTCGGCTTCGGTCAACTGGATATACGCCTGCCACAGGTCTTCAGCCGACCAGTCCGTCACGTTGGTACGCAGTAGATAACAGCCCTCGTTGAGCGTGGCCCAGTCGCGCCACTTTTCATTCTTCGTCCATGACTACACTGACCGTTCCGCCGAATAACCTGTCGGCGGAGACCAGAAAAGCTGCATCGACCCGTTCTGGCGCGTTCGGTACCGAATACGGACACGGGCGAATTTCTTCGCGTCGAGCCCGGCAAGTCTCACCGTCAGGAAAGGGTCGCCGCCCGTCGGAACGCAAACAAGGGCACCATTGCGGATCTCGAAAGCTGCCAGGTCGTTCTCCACAGTCCAACCCTCGGGATCTGCGTCAAACATCCAGCGCGTCTGGTGAACCGCCGGATGCGTGTTGAGCCCTGAGACCTGGACAGAGACAGGAGCCTTGGCGGAACTGTGAAGCCGCATGACGACGCCTGGCATGGACGGCGACCACATCCAGCCTTGCTCGACCGTGTCCAGGTCGGTAACGCGTTCTGCCAACACCCCATCAATCTTCACCTCGCCGGGGTCGGTTGCTCCGACCAACGCCACGTAGCAGTTTGAATGGTTGCGGAATCGATGTCGGAACTCCAGGTCGAACCGGCCGTTGGGCAGATCGGTGATCCGGCTGCCGTCGCCGGGCACTCCCGCCGACACTTCCTCGAACCGGCCGGGACCGAGCAGGGCAACCAGGGCGTCGCCCCGACGAAACAGCCGCGTGTCACCCTCGGGGTAGCAACCGTCCAATGCGAGTTGGTTGCGGACCAGTCGCAACGGGCCCAGCATCAGTCCCCAGAATATGTCTCCCGTCAACATGCTCCAACTGTCCGGATACAGACCTTGGTAGCCTTCCTTCTCCTGTTGCTGACGCCAGCCGCTCACGGTCAAGACGGTGCTCACCTCGGTCTCGGTTGCCGGCACCAGCCGCACACGAGCACGCTCCTTGGAATACGTCTCTTCCTCGTTGCGCCACATCACCGTAAGCACCGTGGGCTCCGTGCTCAACGCCTCCAGGCTGAGCCACGGACATTGCTCGGCCGTCAGATCCAACTCCTCGTTGACCAGCGTCGCCGCCGGGCCGAAACCGCGGAGAACCACGCCGTCCGCCTCAAACCGAAAACCTTCCACGTACTGGCGAGGAACGAAACCCGCCAGCGTACCAGCGAAGCTCCAGGTCGGTTGAGTGCTCGCAGGGGCCGCCGGTCGAGCCGGAACTCGATGCCTACGTCAGAAACGGTGCGGCAGACCGGTTGCTGATCGTCAACATCGAAAGTGTCCCCGCCATGGAAGCCTTGGACGAGATCCTGGCCGTGCCCGGTTTGGACGCCGTGCTGATCGGCCCGCACGATCTTTCCTGCAATCTCGGCCTGCCGGAGCGTTACGAGCATCCTGACTTCCTGAACGCTTGTGAGACCATCTTTCGCAAGGCCCGGGCGGCGGGACTGGGCGGGGGCATTCATTTCTGGGGCGGGGTTGAGCAGCAGGCACATTTTCTCAAACTCGGTGCGAACATGATCGAGAGCCCTCTCGTCGATGTCCCGGAACACATTGAGTGGGCCGCCCAGGGCAAGATGTGGCTGGCGAATGTCCAGGCGCCTGGCTTGATAGACACGAAGGACTGGACCGAGGAAAACCTGCTGGAGCCTTGGCTCAGGCCGGGCACGTCCACTGCCCACGCCGAACGGCCCGGCCTTGAACAGGCAAAAGTCTCCGGCATGCAGGTGGACGAGTATTACCCCGGCGAGAAGTCAACGTGGTTCATGGCGCCGTTGGCGCGCTCGCTCGCGCGGTTGGCCGGGATGCCGGAAGCCGCGGGCAAGTTTTGGATTCCGTTCTCCCAACACCTGAAGGACATCCGCCTGATCCTCGATGCCGCGGCCGCCGCCGGGCAGGAACTGCCGCTCACCCAGACGCACCGGCGACCGCTCGAAGCCGCCGAAGCGGCCGGTTTCGGCGATGCCGACAACAGCGCGATGATCCGGGCGTTCCAACGGCAAGAGGAATAGATGGGTCCAACTCCGCCTCGCGACCTATACCGTAGCGAAATCCGAATCTCGAAATCCGAAACTCGAAACCAATCCAAAACCCAAATCTCGAAACGCCCAGGAAACCCGCCCAGCCTCAGCACGACCGGCCTGACCATCGCCATGTTTCAACTCACGGCGCCGCTTGAGCCGGCATTCTTGCCGGTGGTCTTTGCCCAAGGGCTCGTGGCCACGCTGTTCTTCGGCTGGCTGCCCCTCTATCTGCCGGAGGTGTTTCCCACGGCCGTTCGTGCAACAGGCAGTGGCCTGGCCATGAACACCGGCCGCTTTGCCACGGCAGTCGGAGTGCTCGTCGCCGGAGCGATCTTCTCGGTGCTCGGGGGGAGCTATCCGATGGTTGGTTCGTTCGGCGCGCTGATTTACGCCTTGGGCATGATTGCCGTCTGGTGGGCGCCCGAGACGGACAAAAGGACTCTGGAAGATTGAGACTGGAAAGAGAGAATATGAATGCGCGAAGGCTCGAAACCGTTGCTTTGAAGTGCGGCAATTCGGTGATCGCCCTGCGCGTGCCCGGCGGCGGTGGCCCGTACACTTACGATGGACGGCCCTACTCGCGTCCGAGAACTGGTGGTACACCAGCGTATTTCCAGTAAAATGTGGAAAGTGGGGTGACCGAAAGCCCCTTCGCAGTCGTCACGCAATTTTCATTCTCTCAGCCACTTAGTTCAAGTTTCGCACATTTTGAGAGGTAAGTTGACGTCAAAATGATGTCGGCCTCCGTGCCTGAATCGGCTACCTTATTGGGTACTTTCATCCGAAGGACAGCCAAACGGCAAGGAGG
>Ga0209613_1001266_pt1 | contig 22864 bp, 21 predicted proteins | sample BioC13SIPDNA_2_FD_185747 | JGI IMG/M metagenome (GOLD analysis project Ga0209613, IMG submission 185747) | Anaerobic biogas reactor microbial communites from Washington, USA - Biogas_R2_A C13 SIP DNA (SPAdes) (version 2) | ecosystem: Engineered > Bioreactor > Anaerobic > Unclassified | place... | reverse complement strand
AACATTTCCGCGAATTTCTGCTGGCCGTGAGGCAAGCATAGCGATGCCGAACAGGCAGAAATTCCCGTTCCTGCTTAATCAAAGAAGTGTCCGCAGACACTTCTTTGACACACTGAGCCGGCCTGCATGCCGGCTTTTTTGTATCCCGGGGCGGAGGGCCCGTTTCCTGCGGAATTTTTTCAGCGGCCATGCGTTGCCGCAGAAATCCGGAATGTTTGAATCCATGAATACCGGGTACGAGACCGGAAACGGCCGACCCCCGAACAGGGGCAGGCAGAAGAAAGGCGGGAACCCAAAATGAACAGAGTCCTCGCGCTGCTGGCGGCGCTCCTTCTCATCCTTCCGGCACACCCTGCCCTGGCGGAAGCGGAAGGGTACGGGACGCAGACCGTCATGGTCTACGTCGTCGGTTCCGACCTGGAGGGAGACGGCGGCCTGGCGACCGGCGACATCAGCGAGATGCTGCGCTCGGGCCTGGACACCCAGCGCATGAACGTGCTGGTGATGACCGGCGGGAGCAAGCGATGGCACACCCCCCTGATTGCCAGCCAGAAGACGAGCATCTTCCGCATCGAAGGCCGCAGGCCGGAGCAGGTGTTTGAGGAACCGATCCGGAACATGGGCGATGCGGAGACGCTGTCGTCCTTTCTTCACTACGGGGTGGAAAACTACCCCGCCGAGTCCTACGGCCTGGTGCTGTGGAACCATGGCGGCGGGCCGATGGTAGGCTTCGGTGTGGACGACCAGCACGGCGGGGACGGGCTGACCCTCATGGAGCTGAGCCGGGCCTTTGAAGACAGCCCCTTCAACCGCGCAAACCGCCTGGAGTGGCTGGCCTTCGACGCCTGCCTGATGGCCTCCCTGGAGGTCGCCGCCCTGATGGCGCCCTACGCGCGGTTCATGGTGGCCTCCGAGGAAGTCCTGCCCGGCAAGGGGTTCGACTACGGCTTCCTGGGGGACGCCAGCCGCGGCAGCCTGCGGGGGGACGACGTGTCCCGGGCCATCATCGACCGCACCTATGACATGTATGCGTCCGTTGGCGAAAACGACCCCTACTTGAACCATGCCGTCACCCTGTCCCTGCTGGACCTGGACCGCCTGGAGCCGGTGCGTGACGGAGCCAACGCGCTGTTCGAAGGCCTGGAGCGCGGCCTTCAGATGGAAGTCTACTCCGACATCGCGCGCCGGCGCGACGCCACGAAGGATTACGGCCGCACGGCGACGGGCAACCTGTACGACCTGGTGGACCTGGCCCACCTGGCAGAAAACCTGAGCCCCGTCTACCCCCAGCAAAGCGCGCGGCTGGCGGAGGCGCTGGAAGGCCTGGTCGTCTACAACCGCGCCAACGTGCCCTCCTCCGCCGGGCTGTCCATCTATTTCCCCTTTTCCAACAAGGGGCATTTCAAGCAGGCATGGGGCCGGCTGTACAAGGATTTTGGCATCACGCCGGACTACCAGGCCTTTCTGGACGCCTTCGGGAACATCCTCCTGTCCGACAGCGTGGCCGCCTGGAAGGGCGCCGACGCCCCGGCTGTCAGGCGCGACCCCGGCACAGGCGAATATTACGTGCAGATGAACCCTGAGCAGGCGGAGCATTTCGACCGCGCAGAGTACTACATCCTCGCCCACGTCTCCGGCGACGAGTTCCACCTGATGCATACCTCCGGCGACGTACGGCATGACGGAGGGGGCAACCTGTACCCCCGCTTCGACGGCAACATCCTGTATCTGTCGACCGCCGGCTCCGACGAGCGCGTCATCCCCTACCTGTACGAAAAGGAAAACATCAGCGGCGTTTCCCAATACCAGATTCCCGTGCTGTTCGGTCGGACCGGGGAGGGCGGGCTGTACGAGACCCTGCCGGGCAACCTGCTGGCCCAGATCGACCGGAATTCCGGCCAGGCGCGTATCAACGGGGCGATCGCCGACGCGCAGGGCGACAGCATGACCGGCAAAAAGGACTTCGACTTGAACGAGTGGAGCCAGGTATACCTGGTCGTCACCTCCATGTACCTGACCCGCGCCCAGAGCGGCGAGCCAAAGCCCCTGGGGGACTGGGCCGGCACCGCCAACGCAAACCTGGCCATCCTGGACATCGAGGACGGGCTGACGGCGGAATACCTGCCCATGGAGATGGACCGATTCAACTACTACACCATCGTATCCATGATTGACACCCAGGGCTACGTCCACTCCTCGGAACTGATGCCCCTGTCCGGGGAACGCTTCTCCCAGAAGGACGTCCCGCCGCCGGAGCGCCCCCGGGCGCTGGAGATCGAGTACCCGCTGGAAACGCAGCAGCCGGTCGCCATCCATCACCGCGACGGCCTGCGCGCCACCCTGCTGGGCATTGATTTCTCCGCGGAGGACACGGCGGACAGGCAGGCGCCGGACACCCTGCTGGTGGATTTCCTCTTTGAAAACGAGCGGGAGGACGACGTCCTGGCCGTCCTGGAGTGGCTGTGGGTCAACGGCGCCATGATACCGTCTGAGATGACCCTCGGCCTGAAGGCGGGAGAGAGCGGAAGGGCCAGCGTCGAAATCCCGATTGCCCCGCAGCCCGGCCGCACCGGCCTGGTGGACCTGGGCGTCCGGGCGGTGGAGGACCTCCGGATGCAGTTTGCCTTCGAAGCGGATTCCGAGGCGCTGTTTGACCAGGCATTGATCGGGCGAACGGACGAAATCCGCCTGAGGACGCACATCGCGGTGGGCGCAGGCTATGAAGGGCTCGCGGCTGTCGAATCCCGCGTCCTCTTTGAATCCTCTGACGTGCTCATCCGGCAGGCGGGCGAAAGCTATACGGACGGGCTTTACTTCCACCTCCCGCTGCAGATCGACAACCGGTCCGAGCATCTCGACCTCATCCGGCTGCGCGAGGCGTCCGTCAACGGCATCATGGCCGCCCTGGAACTGCCGGAAGCCGGCATCCAGCCCGGAAGCACGCTGCATACCCGCGCCAGCATCCTGCTGAAGCCCACCCAGATGCCGGAGGGGATGGAGGAGTTCCAGATCCTGTACGCCAACGAGGACAGCCTCGAGAAGCTGGGCATCTCTGAAATCGGGGAGGTCATGCTGCGTTTCGCCCTGGACAACCGGGAGCGCGCGGGGCAGGCCGGCCGGTACAGCATGGAAAAACTGCTGCCACAGATTCACATCCCCCTGACCGGGATAGGGGCGTTCGAGCAAACCCTGGACACCGCGGGGCGTATGCTTTACGAGGGGGAAGGCGTCGAGGCCGTGCTGCTGGACAGCGACCCCGCGCGGCGCACCCTGTACCTGCACAACGCGACGCCAAACACGCTGCGGCTGGACAGTTTCGGCCGGGTCACGGTCGACGGCCACGCCTACGCGGAGAACATGCCCTTAAGCGCCGTCCTGTCCCCCGGCGCGTCCGCATACGTCCGGCTGTTCTCCTACCTGCCCGGCGTGGAGCCGCAAGGCCGGGAATTGTCCTTCGCCATCAACGCGATGGACGCGGATTACAACAGGTTGCTGTGGCAGTCTGAAGAAATAACCCTGGCACTCACCCCATAAAACATGAAGGAGTAAGCCCAATGAAAAAGACCCTTGCCCTGCTCTTCGCCCTGGTGGTGCTGGCCGTCCCGGCCCTGTACGCCCTTTCCGAAATCCCGGAAGAAACGGAGGCCGTCCTGGATTTTCCGCCGCCCATCGGGGTGAAGGAACACCTGCTGGACGGCCCCAGCCGCAGCGACTTGCCCGCGACGGAACACAAGGTCACCGTGGCGGAGGATGGTACCTTTACCATCACCGTCAGCAGCGCGACCTTTTCCGTGCAGCTGCCTTTCGGCTACAGGGGCTTCACCCAGGACCTGCTGGCCCAGCTGGATGACTACCTGAACACCTTCAAAGACCCGCGCAATATCGTCGAGCAGCTGATTCTCATGGAGATTGCCCTGCTGGTCGCGGACCTGAACACCGGTGACGAACTGCAAGTCCTGGTTGTTTCGGACGGGCTGAGCGAGCTGCTGGTGGACACCGGGCCGGAGGAGGTGTTCAAAGCCTTCGCGGACCGGTACCTCGTTTCCGTGCCGGAAGGCTCGCAGCGGGAAGCCGTCGTCATCAACGGCCGCGGTTACCTCAAGAGCACCGAAACCCTCAGCGAGGACAGTTCGGCCTTGGCCTACCTGACCGTTTACGGGGGGCACAAGTTCCTCTTCCGCACCTACGGGGACGGGGAGGGGGTCGGCGAGGCCGAAGCGGACGCGCTGCTGGAATTGATCGAGGCGATGAAATACCTCTGATGCGAAACGATTGAGTTTCGTATCATACCCCGGAAAACCAGGCCGCCGCCCGAACCGGGGCGGCGGCTTCTCATATTCATCCTGCATACTGCCCGGCTGCGCCGGCACGGGCTTGCCTCGGGCAACGTTCAGGCGCCGCCGCGCGCGTTTGTTTCCGGCGGCGCGGCCGGGGTTTTGGGGACCGCGAGGTACAAGAGGACGGCGCCGATGGTGTTGCCCAGGATGGCGGCCAGCAGGAAGGGCAGGGTCTGCCAGCGGAAACCGCCGCCCTGGCCCAGGGCGGCGCTGAAATAGAAGGCGTCCGCGATGCTGTTCTCAAACCCCGCCACGATGAAGGCGGTCACGCCCAGCAGCACGCCCACGGGCTTGCCGGACTGCAGCGCCTTCCAGCTGAACGCGCCGGTGAACAGAATCATCCCGCAGAGGGTTCCCCGCGCGAGGGTGGACAGGAAGGGCTGGGCCAGCTTGGCTTCCTGCAGCGCGACGACCTTGCTGGGAATCGCCAGGCCGAAGACCAGGCCGCAAGCCACCGCGCCCAGCAAATTGCCCAAAAGGAGCGCGGGCAGGGGTTTCGCCTCCCGCGGCCCGCCGAACAGGGCGGGGGCGCAGCGGCCCGCGTACAGCGGCAGCCCCAGCGCCAAACAGGCGAACATGCCGATGGAGAACAGCAGGCTGCCCACCGCCTTGTCCGCCGCGCCCAGAAAGGCGGCGCCCCCGATGCCGGTCATGACCCCCGCCATCACGGCGCTGTAAAAAAGACCCATGCCTTCCTCCGCCTGCGTTTTTCCTGTTTTTCCATAGCGAGTATATCACAACCGACGCGCGGGTCAAGCGTTCTTGACAGGCCGGCAAGGCGCGCATAGCATGGACGCAGAAAAACGGGGGTGTGACGCTCATGAGGGAAACGCAGCCCAGCCTGTTGACCCTGTTCCTGTCGGTGTTCAAGATCAGCGCCTTCACTTTCGGCGGCGGCTACGTCATCGTCCCGCTGATGCGCAGGCGGTTTTCGGAGGAGCTGAAGTGGGTGGCGCCGGAGGAGATGATGGACATGATCGCCATCGGTCAGTCCGCGCCGGGCCCCATCGCGGTGAACACCTCCATCCTTCTGGGCTATCGCCTGATGGGGCTGAAGGGCGCGCTGGTGTCCGTCCTGGGGACCGCCCTGCCGCCGCTGATTGTGCTGACGGTGGTTTCGATGTTTTACGACGCCTTCAGGGAGAGCGCCTGGGTGGCGGCGCTGCTCAACGCCATGCGCGCCGGGGTGGCCGCCGTCATCGCGGACGTGGTATGGACCCTGGCCGGGGGCGTGTTCAGGAAACGGCGCGCGCTGCCCGTCGCCCTGATGGTCGCGGCCTTTCTGGCCGTCTGGGCGTTCAAGGTCAGCGTCGTCCTTGTGCTGCTGGCCTGCGGGCTGGCCGGTTTCCTGGACGCCTGGCTGCGCGCCCGGCGCGGCGGGAAGGAGGGGGCGGCATGAGCCTGCTGGCCACGCTGTTCGTCTCCTTCTTCCAGGTCGGGCTGTTCGCCTTCGGCGGCGGGCTGGCCGCGCTGCCCCTCATCCGCGAGCAGGTGGTGGTCATCCACCCCTGGCTGACGATGGGCGCTTTCAGCGACCTGGTGACCATCGCGGAGATGACCCCGGGGCCCATCGCGCTCAACGCCGCCACCTTCGTGGGCAACCGGGTGGCCGGCGTCCCCGGCGCCCTGGTCGCGACCCTGGGCTGCATTACGCCCAGCCTCATCATCGTGCTGCTGCTGGCGCGGCTGTACGCCGCCTGGCGCGACAAGGCTGCCTTCCAGGGCGTGCTGGCGGGGCTGCGGCCGGCGACCGTCGCGCTGATCGCCGCGGCCGGCCTGTCCATCTTTATCCTGGCGATGTTCGGGGAAGGCGGCGTTTCCCTGGCCGGGCTGGACTGGGTGTCCCTCGCCTGCTTCGCGCTGGGGTTGATGGCGCTGCGAATCTGGAAGGCCAGCCCCATCCTGGTCATCTTCGCCTGCGGCGCGGTCGGCGCCGCGGTGAAGCTGGCGTTCGGGATATAGGGGGACTATTGATGAATCCGGAAACGCGGTGGCTGGCCGGGGAGATTGACGCGGCCGCGGAAACGCCCGCCCTGCGCCGGCTGGCCGCCTATGAGCGCCTGCACAGGGACGTGCTGGGGGAACTGGAGGAGGCGGAGGCGCGGCTTTCGGCCTTGCGGAAGGAAGGCCGGGAAAAATCCGCGACCTTCCGGCAGACCCTGGGGCAGAAGCTGCTGCTGGCGCAGTTCGCCCAGCGCCTTTCACAGTGCCTGAAGGACGGCCATGGAAAATAAGAGCCAAAGAAGCATGCGCCTCTTCATCGCGGCCGGCCTGCCCGGAGCGCTCCGGGAGGAACTGGCGGCGGCGCAGGGCGCCCTGGCCGCGCAGGCCGTTCGCCTCCGGCCCACCCGCGCGGAGCAGCTCCACCTGACGCTGCGCTTCATCGGCGAGGCGGGGCCGGAGCAGGCGGAAGACGCCCTGGCGTGGTTCAAAGGCGTCCGGCTGCCTGAAAAAGGCGCGCTGGCGGCGCGCCTGGCCGCATACGGCAGCTTTCCGGGCGAGGGCGGGCTGACGCTGTGGGCGGGGCTGGAATGCGCGGACGCGGTACATGGGCTGGCGGACGCCCTGGAGCAGGGCCTGCGGCGCCTGGGCTTCGCGCCCGAGACGCGCGCCTTTCTCCCGCACGTGACCCTGGCGCGCAAGGCCGCGCTGAAACGCCCGCTTCAGGAACTGTCGAGCCTTCTGCCGACGGGCGCGGTCATGCTGGCCCTGCCGGACGTGACGCTGTTCGAGAGCGTGTTCACGCCGCAGGGCGTGCGGCATCTGCCCTGGGAGCGCAAGGCGGCTGTTTAGGCGGTCGGATCCGCATGATAGAAAAAACAGGCCGGGCAAACATGACCGGCCTCAGACTGTCAAAAAACCCTTTCATGGGAGGTATCGGAGGGCGAAGCCCTCTGATGGTAATCCGCGGCAGCGACATGTGCGGTGCCGCGGGTTTTGGCTATTGACAAAACATTTCCGCGAATTTCTGCTGGCCGTGAGGCAAGCATAGCGATGCCGAACAGGCAGAAATTCCCGTTCCTGCTTTATCAAAGAAATGTCCGCAGACACTTCTTTGACACACTGAGGCCGGGCAAACATGCCCGGCTTGTCCGTTCCCGCCAGAGAAAGAGGCGGGTTCAGACCCCCTCGTAGGCCTTCAGCGCGGAGCTGGCGCCCACGCGGGCGCAGCCCTGGGCGATGTAGCCCTCGATGGCCTCCCGGGTGCGGATGCCGCCGGCCGCCTTGATGAGGACGCCGGGCGCGAGGTACCGCTTGAACAGCTCCACATCCCCGGGCGTTGCGCCGGCGGGGCCGAAGCCCGTGGACGTCTTGATGAAGTCCGCCCCCGCCTCGCCGACACAGGCGCACAGGGCGATTTTTTCCTCCTCCGTCAGGTAGCAGGTCTCGACGATGACCTTGAGGATCTTGCCCTCGCAGGCCGACTTGACCGCGCGGATTTCCTCCGTCACCCGGCCGAAGTCCCCGGCTTTGGCGTCGCCCAGGTGGATGACCATGTCAATCTCGTCCGCGCCGTCGGCCACGGCCTGCTGGGTCTCGAACACCTTGACCCGGGTGGTGGAATACCCCAGGGGGAAGCCCACGACGGTGCAGACGGTCAGGCGGTTCCCGTACTTGTCCTTGGCCATCTTCACGAACCGCGGCGGGATGCAGGCGGACGTCATGCCGTTGTCCACCGCCTCCCGGCACACCCGGTCGACATCCCGGGCGGTCGCGTCGGGTTTCAGCAGCGTATGGTCCACATGTGAAAACACGGTTTTCTTGTCCATCAGGTGTCTCCTTCCGGGCCGCAAAGCCCGCAACAGCATAGCAAAGCACCCCCTCCTTTTCAAGTCTGAACGGGCTTTACACAGGGTATACAATGAGAAGAGAACACAGAAAAGAGGCGACGAACATGGAACTTGTCTTCGACAAAAACCGCTTCTACGGGGGGCCGGACCCCAGCAATCCGCTGGCGGAAATCACCTTCCGGCACCACCACAACAAACGGCTGGTTGTCGACCACACCTTTACGGACCCCTCCCTGCGCGGCCAGGGCGTCGCGCGAAAGCTGGTGGAAAGCGTTGCGGAGTACGCGCGCAACGAGGGCTACAAACTGCTGGCCACCTGCTCCTACGCCAAGAAGGTGCTTTCGGAGCCCGCGTTCGACGACGTGTACGTCGGCGCGAAGGAGGACCCCGCGTAAAGCCCCGGGCAGCGCCCGGTTTCCCATTTCTTTTAAGGGAGGACAACCTGCATGAAGACCATCATCACCGCCAAGGGCATGAACATCACCCCGGCCATCGAGAACCGCGTGCTGAAGAAGACCCAGACCATGGGCAAGTACCTGCGCCAGGACACGGAGATGTTCGTGCGCATGCGGCGGGAGAAGACCCTGCGTATCGTTGAAATCACCGTGCCCATCAACGGCGTGCTGCTGCGCGCGGAGGCGAGCAGCGAGGACAACCTGTTCATGTCCATCGACCGCGCCCTGGCCAAGCTGGAAAAGCAAATCCTGAGGCACCGCACCCGCCTGGACAAGCGCCTGCGCGACGAGCTGCCCGCGGACACCCAGCCGGAATTCATCGAGGACCTCAGCGCCACGGAGCAGGAGGAGCGCAAGGTGGTCCGCACCAAGTCCTACACCGTGCGCCCCATGAGCCGGGAGGACGCGGTGATGCAGATGGAGCTGCTGGGCCACACCTTCTTCGTCTTCATCGACGTGGACAGCGACCAGACACAGGTGCTCTACCTGCGCAAGGACGGCAACCTGGGCCTGCTGGTGCCGGAAGGCTGAGGCGGGCGAACTTCGCTTTATCCAACGGGCGGCCGTAAGGCCGCCCATTTTTTTTACATGCAGCACACCGGGAATTCGCCTTGCCTTTACACGCCGGCCGTCCCGCGGCTTGCGCCCATGAAAGCCGGAAGATAAGATGGGACAAGACCGGAAAGCAAGGAGGACGGCGGGATGTCCATCATCGTAGCCTACCATACCAGGACCGGCCATTCCAGGAAGCTGGCGAAGGCGGTCGCGGCGGACATCGGCGCGGACGCGCTGGACATCCGCCAATGGAGCCCCGGCCTGAAGGCGGATACGCTGCTGCTGTTCGGCGGCATCTACGGCGGCAAGAGCGACGCCCCGATGCTGGCGTTCGCGCGCGCCCTGAGCCCCCGGGACGTCCGCCGCGCGGTGCTGATGACCAGCTGCGCCTCCGGCAAAGACCGGCAGGTCGGCGTGCGGGACGCCCTGACCGGTGCCGGCGTCGCGGTGGAAGCGGAGGAATTCGTCTGCCCCGGCGGTTTCCTGGTGTTCCGGATGGGGCGCCCCAACGCCCGGGACATCCGGGAGGCCGTCGACTTCGCCCGGCGGCACGCCGTTCCCCGCAAGGCCTGAGAATAAAACACAGACACCGCCAGCCCCGTGAAGGGCTGGCGGCATTCATTTCAGGCTGCACCAGCGCCGGCGCTACCGGGTTTCCGGTTCTCCGCCCCCCAGCAACGACCTGGCCTTTTCCATCAACGCTTCCCGGTCGTTTTCCGTCTCCCCCCTGAGCACCCTGAGCATCAGGCTGTCCAGTGCCTTCGCCATCCGCCCGTCCCTGGGGAAGCCCAGCGCGAGCAGGTCCTCCCCCTTGACGGCCAAATCCTTGAGGCCAAGGCAGGCGCCTTCGTCCACCAGGCGCAACGCAGCATCCAGCATGGCCTGCGCGCGGCGCGCTTCTTCCGACCCGCCGGCGTGGCGCGCACGGGCAAGGGCCAGCCGGAAGCGCAGCAGGGAAAGGCCCCTTTTGACACCCAGCCGGTACAGCGTGAGGCCGGGGTCGCCGGGCTGCTCCTTTTCCAGCGCGTGGCGGACGAGCAGGACGGCCTCCTCCGACGGCGCGCGGGGCTGGCGCAGGCGGTCCTGCGCGCCCGCCAGCAGCGTGGCGCATTGCCCCGGCTCCGGAGCGCTGAACAAGAACAGCGCCGCCCAGCGGGGGGCGGGCTCCCGGGGGAGCGCGCCCAGCAGGCGCAGCGCAGTTTGCCAGGGGCCGGCTTCACCCTGCCCGGCCGTGCCCACCAGGGCCCGAAGCTCCGGCAGCGCGTACAACAGCACTTGGGGGTAGGCGGAAAAGCCCCCCGCGGCCGACTCTCCGGTCAGCGCCAGGTTGATTTCCCGGCCGACACGCTCGAAGGAAACCAGGCGCAGCCGCTCTTTCGCTTCCTCCATCGCGCGAAGGGTCTCCGGCTCGATGTCAAACCCAAGCTGGCAGGCGAAGCGCAGGGCGCGCAGGATGCGCAGCGCGTCCTCCCGGAAGCGCTCCCCCGGCTCGCCCACGGCGCGCAGCCGCCTTCTGTCGCAGTCCGCCCGGCCGGAAAAGGGGTCCACGATGCCCGTCTCCGGGTGCCAGGCCATGGCGTTGGCGGTGAAGTCGCGGCGCTTCAGGTCTTCCTCCAGGCTGGCGGTGAAGCGCACCGCGTCCGGGTGCCGCCCGTCGGAATAGCGGCCGTCGCTGCGGAAGGTGGTTACCTCGACGGCGCGGCCGTCTGTCAGCAGCGTCAGGGTGCCGTGCTGCAGCCCGGTGTCCAGCGTCCGCAGGGGAAAAAACGCCTCCCGCATCTGCGCGGGGAGGGCCTGGGTGGCCAGGTCGTAGTCCTCCGGGACCCGCCCCAGGTAGGCGTCCCGCACGCAGCCGCCGACCAGGTAGGCCTCAAAGCCCCGCCCGTTGAGCCGCGCGATGGCGGACAGCACCTCGGGGGGCGGATGAAAACGCATCGCTCGCTCCTTTGTCTTGTGTCCGTCATTGTAGGAACGCCCGCCTCGCTTGTCAATCAAAGCGCCGCGTGCTACACTTTTGCCAATGGAAAACGCATGGAAGGCCGCGTTTTGCGCGGCGGGGCAGGAGCCGTGATCTGGCACCGGGCAGCCTGCGCCAGGGAAATCAACGACCAGCCGCAGGAAGGCGGCGCCCTGCTGTGCGCGGACGCGTTCGAGGCGGATTTATCCGCCTTTTTCGGCCAGGCCCAGTGCGTGTACCTGGACCCGCCGGCGATGAGCGGGACCCGGCCGGAGTGCAAGGTGCGGGTAGGCGAGGAAGGCTGGCTGACCAGCCGGCAGGCGGTGAAGGTGCCCGCCTACCAGGACTTCGCCCCGACGGACCGGGACGCCTACCTCGGGGAGCTCCGCAAGCTTCTGCACCTGTCCCGGCTGCTGCTCAACGACACCGGCTCCCTCTTCCTGCACGTGGAAGGCAACGCCGCGGCCCACGCGCGGCTGATGGCGGACGAGGTGATGGGCGAGGACAACTTCCGCAACGAAATCATCTGGAGCTACCAGACCGGCGGCCGCAGCCTGAAGTATTTCAGCCGCAAGCACGACACCGTGCTGTTTTATGCCAAGACGCCCGCGCATTTTTTCGATATCACCCAGGTGCCCGTGAAGCGCAAGGACAGCCGGAACAACCACATGAAGCGCCATGTGGACGAAAAGGGCCGCTCCTACCGCACCATCAGGACGGGCGGCAGGGAATATATCTATTACGACGACGAGCCGGCCTACCCGGACGACGTCTGGGGCGACGTGAGCCGCCTGGCGCAGAAGGACCCGCAGCGCACCGGCTACCCCTCCCAGCGCCCCCAGGCGCTGCTGGACCGCATGGTGCTGTCCACCACCCGGCCGGGCGACCTGGTGGTGGATTTGATGTGCGGCTCGGGCAGCGCGCTCGCCTCCGCCGCCGCCAACGGCCGGCGCTTCCTGGGCGTGGACAGCAGCCCCGTGGCCTTCGCGGTGTGCCGCAAGCGCCTGAGCCCCTACCGGCTGGTCTGCCAGGCGCCGCTGACGGAAGCCGGCGCGCTGCTGGACGCGGCGGCGATGCCGGGCATCGGGTACTACACCGTGACGCTCAACGCCTTTACCCTGCCGGAGGAGGAGCTGGCCGGCCTGGACTGCGAGCCGGCAGGCCTGAAGCTGCGCGGCATGGACGCGGTGGACCAGTGGTACGCGGGGCTGCTCAACAACGGCGTGTTTACCGCCTACGCCTCCGCGCTGCGCACCCGCCAGGCGCCCGCGCTTGCCACTTCGCTGGAGGTGCCGCTGCTGCGGGGCACGGTGGCCGTGATGCTCATCGACGTGCTGGGCCGGCGCAGCCTGTGGACCGGCACCTCCGCGGTTTAGGCAAAAGTGGGGGCGTCGGGGCGTTATTGAGAAGTTTTTAACAATAATGTGGTATTTGTTACCATTATATGTTATAGTATGTGAAATTGAAGGCGGAGTTGTTACGGGACGCCCCGCGTCAATGGCGATTTCACCGGTAAGGGAGTGGACCGATGGCTTCCGTTGAGGATATCGGAATCGACCTGGGTTCGTCCAACGTGCTCATCTCGGAGCGCGGCAAGGGCATCGTGCTCAACGAGCCGGCCGTGCTGGCCGTCAACCACGATACGCGCAACATCATCTCCATCGGCCTGGAGGCCTACCGCATGATCGGGCGGGAGCCCAGCGGCATCGCCGTGGTGCGGCCGCTGCAGAAGGGCACCATCCAGGACTTCGACATGCTCAGCATCATGCTCAACTACTTCGTCATGCGCGTGGTGGGCAAGCACCTGTTCAACCGCCCGCGCGCGCTGATGAGCGTGTCGGCGACCGCGAATGAAATCGAGAAGCGCCAGCTCATCCTGGGCATGCTGGAAGCGGGCGCGCGGCGCACCCAGATGATCGAGCGACCCCTGGCTGCCGCCATCGGCGCGGGCGTGCCCATCCACGAGGTGACCGGGCGCATGGTGGCGGACATCGGCGGGGCCACCACCGACATCGCCGTCATCTCCTCCGGGGAAATCATGGCGCGCAGCATCCTGGACACGGGGGGCGACGCCTTCACCGAGGCGCTCATCCGCTACATCCGCCTGAAGCACAACCTGCTCATCGGCTGGCGCACGGCGGAGGACCTGAAAAGCGCCGTGGGAACCGTGGACCTGAAGGAGCAAAACGCGCTGAGCCTGCCCGTCGCCGGGCGTAACCTCGTCTCCGGCCTGCCCCGGCAGGTGGACATCACCAGCGAGGAATGCGCCGAGGCCGCGGAGGACCCGCTGCACGCGCTGATCGAGGGCCTGCACAGCGTCATCGAGCACATCCCGGCGGAACTGGCCAACGACGTGTTCGAGGACGGCCTGCTGCTCACCGGCGGGGGCGCCCAGCTGCGCAGCCTGCGCGCGGTCATCGAGGAGGAGATGCAAATCCCCGTGTACGTGGCGGAGCATCCCCAGGAATGCATCGCCCTGGGCTGCAGCCTGGTGCTGGAAAAGCCGGGCGAGTACGCCCGGATGCTGGGGGATACCAGAAGGCAGCGATAGTTGCGGCACGCCCGCCTCGCCCCTTCCCCGCGCCATGGCGCGGGTTTTCCTTCGGGCGCAGGCGCCGCCTTCGGGGATGCGCTCCCTTGCGGCGGCGGGCGCCCTCTGCTATACTTGCGCACAATTGAACAGGCTTACGCGGGGAATGAGGCCTCAACCAGCGAGCGCGGCAGGTGAAAGCGCGCGGGGGCCGGAACCCGCCCCGCGGCCGCGGCCAATCCCCGCCGTTTCCCGCGTTAAGGGCTCAAGCGGGCGCGCAAGCGCCAAGCAAGGTGGTACCGCGGACGCAATCAGCTCCGTCCCTGCGTGGGGCGGGGCCGTTTTTTGAAGGAGGCAGCATGGCCAAGCAGGCAAAACAGGAATTCGTCCAGCACATCACACCCCGGGAGGAGAACTTTTCCCAGTGGTATACCGACGTCGTCCGCATGGCGGAACTGATGGACTACACGCCGGTGCGCGGGTGCATGGCGCTCAAGCCCTACGGCAACCGCATCTGGGAGCTCATCCGCGAGGAGCTGGACCGCAGGTTCCGGGACACGGGGCACGAGAACGTGTCCATGCCCATGCTGATTCCCGAATCCCTGCTGCTCAAGGAAGCCGAGCACGTGGAGGGCTTCGCGCCGGAGGTGGCCTGGGTGACCCAGGGCGGCGGCGAGACGCTGCCGGAGCGCCTGGCCATCCGCCCGACGTCCGAAACGATGTTCTGCACGATGTTCGCCCAGTGGGTGCAGTCCTGGCGCGATTTGCCGATGAAATACAACCAGTGGTGCTCGGTGATGCGGTGGGAAAAGACCACGAGGCCCTTCCTGCGCACGGCGGAGTTCTGGTGGCAGGAGGGGCACACCGTGCACGCGACGGCGGAGGAGGCGCAGGAGGAGACCCTGCTGATGCTGGAGGTGTACCGCTCCTTCTGCGAGGACGTGCTGTCCATCCCCGTGTTTTCCGGGCAGAAGAGCGAAAAGGAGAAGTTCGCCGGCGCCCGCGCCACCTATTCGGTGGAGGCCATGATGCAGGACGGAAAGGCCCTGCAGGCGGGCACCAGCCACAATTTCGGCACCAATTTTTCCGTGCCCTTCGAAATCCGCTACCAGAACAGGGAAGGGCAGCTGGAGTACTGCCATGAGACCAGCTGGGGCATGTCCACGCGCCTGATTGGCGCCATCATCATGGCGCACGGCGATGAGCGCGGGCTGAAGCTGCCCCCGGGCGTCGCGCCCATCCAGGCGGTCATCCTGCCCATCGCCGCGCACAAGGGCGGCGTGATGGAGAAGTGCGCGGAGGCCCGCGACCGGCTGAAGGCGGCCGGCGTCCGCGTCCGGCTGGACGACAGGGACAACGTGTCCCCGGGCTGGAAGTTCAACGAGTGGGAGCTCAAGGGCGTGCCCCTGCGGCTGGAAATCGGGCCCCGGGACATCGAGAACGGCGTCGCCAGCTATATGCGCCGGGACACCTTCGAAAAGGGGACCCTGCCTCTGGAAGGCCTGGCGGAGGGCGTGACGGCCCTGCTGGAGGATATCCGCCGGGGGATGTTCCGCATCGCGGACGCGTTCCGCCTGTCGAGGACCCGGGACGTCCGCACCTGGGAGGAGCTGGGCGAGCAGGTCGGCCGGGGCTACGCCCGCGCGATGTGGTGCGGCAAGCGGGAATGCGAGGACAGGATCAAGGACGCCTTCTCCGCCACCAGCCGCAACATGCCCTTCAACCAGACGCCCTTCGCGGACAGCTGCGTCTGCTGCGGCGAGCCCGCGGACAAGGTGATGTACTTCGCGAAGGCGTACTGAGCCTACAAAAATCCCCCTTTTGCTCTTGCAGCCGGCGGCCCGCCCGCCGGCTTTTCGCATCCCGCCAAAACGGTCATTGCGGGAAATCAGGGTAAGATGATGGGTGCCGGGGGTCTCAAACCGGCCGAATACCGGAGGGGAGGAACGCCATTGTACAATCTGCTCATCGGCGGCGCAGCCGGCCAGGGCATCGACACGGCCGGCTCCACGCTGGAACTCTACATCAAGGACTCCGGGTGCGGCGTGTTCACGACGCGCGACCTGATGTCCCGCATCCGGGGCGGGCACAACTTCCTGCGCGTGCGCTTCGGCGAAGAAGAGGTGCGCGCCCATTCGGAAGCGCTGGACGGGCTGGTCGCCTTCAACGCGGAATCGGCCGCGCTGCACGCGGCGGAGCTGAAACCGGAGGGGTTTATCCTGTGTGACGCCAGCGCGGCGGCGGACGACCCCCGCGCGCTGCCCCTGGACATGGCGGGCATCGCCAAAACGCTCGGCAACGCCCGCGTCGCCGGCAGCGTCGCCGTGGGCGCCGTGCTGCGCCTGTTCGGGTTCCCCTTCGACCGGGAGCGGGCGGCGGGCGTGTTTGGCAAACTGTTCAAGCCGGAATTGGTGGACGTCAACGTCAGGGCGCTCGAGGCCGGGCACAGGGCCGTGCCCGAAAGGTTCCCGCAGCCGCGGGGTCGGCTGCCGGAACGCATGCTGGTCTCCGGAAACAAGGCGCTGGCCCTGGGCGCGCTGGCCGCGGGGCTGCAGTTCTATTCCGCCTACCCGATGTCCCCCTCCACCTCCATCCTGGAGTACCTGGCGCAGACGGCGAAGGAAACAGGCATCCTGGTGGAGCAGGCGGAGGACGAAATCGCGGCCATCAACATGGCCATCGGCGCGTCCTTTGCGGGCGGAAGGGCGATGACCGGCACTTCGGGCGGTGGATTCAGCCTGATGGTGGAGGCGCTTGGGCTTTCCGGCATGGTTGAAGTGCCGCTGGTGGCGGTGGACGTTCAGCGCCCGGGGCCTGCGACCGGGCTTCCAACCCGGACGGAGCAAAGCGACCTGCTGTTCGTCATTTCCGCCGCCCAGGGGGAATTCCCGCGCATGGTCATCGCGCCACGTCACCATCTGGACGCCTTCCACCAGGCGGCTCGCGCCATTGCGATGGCGGAGAAGTACCAGCTCCCCGTCATCCTGCTCAGCGACCAGTACCTGGCGGACGCCACCGCCGCCGTCGTTCCGCCGAACCCGTCGGCCGTCCGGCCATCCGCGCCGGAGGCGCCAAAGGAGGGGGAGCCCTACGCCCGGTACCGCTATACAGACAGCGGCGTCTCCCCGCGCATCTTCCCCGGGGACCGGCGCGGCTTCGCGGCGGCGGACTCGGACGAGCACGACGAATGGGGCCGCATCATCGAAGACGGCGAGACCCGCAACTGGATGATGGAGAAGCGGATGCGAAAGCTGGAAGCGCTGAAGGGGGAGCTGGAGGAGCCGGCGCTTTTGGGGGACGCGGAGCCGGAGGTGCTGCTGGTCGGCTGGGGCTCCATGTTCGGGCCCCTGGAGGAAGCGGTGAGGCTGCTCAACCAGGCGGGCGGGACGCGCTACGGCGCGCTGGTGTTCTCGGACGTCTGGCCGCTGCCGCAGAAGGAGCTGGCGCGGCTTTCGAAAAGCGCCGTTGCGATGTATAACGTGGAGCAGAACTATACCGGCCAGCTGGCCTCCCTCATCCGGCAGGAAACAGGCCTGCGGATGAAGGGGAGCGTCCTGCGCTACGACGGCCGGCAGATGAGCGGCGGGGAAATCGCGCGCCGCGTGCGGGAGGCGGAACAATGAAGGAAAAACGCGTATACAAGCCCCTGGAGACCGCCTGGTGCCCCGGCTGCGGCAATTTCGGCATCCTTGGCGCGATTGGCAACGTGCTGGAGCGCCTGGGCAAGGACCACCACGACGTGCTGCTGGTGGGCGGCATCGGGCAGGCGGCCAAGCTGCCGCAGTACTTCGAGGCCAACCATTTCTCCGGCCTTCACGGGCGGGCCGTGCCGCCGGCCGTCGCCGCCAAGATGGTCAACCCAAAGCTGACCGTCATCATCAACTCCGGCGACGGGGACAGCTACGGCGAGGGCGGGAACCACTTCATCCACAACATCCGCCGCAACGTCGACATCACACACTTCGTCCACGACAACCAGCTCTACGCCCTGACCAAGGGGCAGGCCTCGCCCACCACGATGGTGGGGATGGAGACGGACGTGCAGGTGGACGGCAGCAGCGCCATCCCCTTCAACCCCGTGCTCATGGCGCTGGCCGCCGGAGCGGGCTTCGTTGCGCGCGGCTTCTCCGGCCGGCCGGAGCACCTGGAAGGCCTGATGGAGCGCGCCATCGCTTACAAAGGCTACGCGCTGGTGGACATCTTTCAGAACTGCGTAACCTTCAACAAACTCAACACCTACGCCTGGTACAACAGCCACGTGTACGAGCTGGACGGCAGCCACGACACCGGCGACCTCGCCCAGGCGATGAAGCTGGCGGAGGAATTCGGCGAGCGCATCCCCATCGGCGTGCTGTATGAGAAACCCCAGCCGACCTACCACGAAAAGCACCCCGCCCTCCGGGACGGGCAGGTGCTGGCCGGGCGGAACAACGACCCGAAATCCGTCCGGCGGCTGATGCAGGCGCTGGTATAAGCCCGCAAAGGCATCGCCCCCAGGATACGCCGCCTGACCAGGGCATTGCAAGGCATTGGCCGCCCGCGAGCCGCGGGCGGCCGTTCCGTTTGGAGGCGGTACCGGTTTGGCGCCCGGTGTGGTAGCATGACGCCATCACCGAATGAGGAGAGCGCATTGCAAGCAGCGGAACGCGCGCCGGCCCGGCCCTTGAGCGTCACGCTGGCCGCCGTCAATTCCCAGTACGTGCACGCCGCCCTGGCGCCCTGGTGCCTGAAGGCCGGGGTGGAGAAATACGCCCGGCTGCCGCACGGGGTCCGCGTCGCGGAAGGCACGGTCAACGAGCCGCAGGAACAGCTGCTCGCCCGGCTGACGGAGGGCGCGCCCGACCTGCTGGGCCTCTCCTGCTATATCTGGAACATCCGCGCCGTCGGGGAGCTGCTGCCGAAGCTGCGGGACAAACTGCCGGGCTGCGCCATCGTGCTGGGGGGGCCGGAGGTTTCCTTCCGCGCGGCGGACGCGCTGGCCGCCTTCCCTGAGGCGGATTACCTGATTGCCGGGGAGGGGGAGCGCCCGCTGGCCCTGCTGGCGGACGCGCTGGGCGGCCTGGGCGGGCTGTTGGATATCCCCGGCCTGTGCTACAGGCAGGGCAATCAAACCATCGTCAGCGAGCCGCACGCTGAAGACGCGGTGCCGCCCGCCCCCCTCAGCCCGGACGCCCTCCGCCCGCTCCGGGGCCGCATCGCCTACCTGGAGACCAGCCGCGGCTGCCCCTACGCCTGCGCATTCTGTCTGTCCGGGCGGGCGGGCAGGACCCGCTTCCTGCCGCTGCCGCAGGCCTTCGAAGCCATCCAGGCCCTGGCCAACGCCGGCGCCGGAACCGTCAAGTTCGTCGACCGCACCTTCAACGCCGACCGCGCCCGGGCGGCCGCCATCCTGGGCTTTATCCGGGAAGAATACGGCCGGGGTGTCCCGGAGGGCGTCGCCTTCCACTTCGAAATCGCGGGCGACCTGATCGACCGGGCGCTGCTGGATATCGTGGAAGACAGCCCGGCGGGGTTGTTCCAGTTTGAAATCGGGCTCCAGTCCATGAACCCGGAAACCCTGCTGCGCATCCGGCGCAACACCGACATGGCGCGGCTGAAGGAGAACATCCGGGCATTGACGGCGACGGGGAAGGCGCACGTGCACCTGGACCTCATCGCCGGGCTGCCGGGCGAAGGCCTCTGCGGCTTTGCCGCCGGGGTGGACGAGGCCGTCTCTCTGGCGCCGCACACGCTGCAGCTGGGCTTCCTCAAGCTGCTGCACGGCAGCGCGATGCGGGAGGAGCCGGAAAACTACCCCTGCCGCTTCGACCCGCTCGCGCCGTACGAGGTGCTGGAGACCCCCTGGCTGGGCCCCGGTGACATCCAGGCCCTGAAGCGCGCGGAACGCGGCCTGGACAAGGCGTACAACGCCGGGCGGTTCCAGGGTACGCTGCGGTTCCTGTTTTCACAGGGTGTGTCCCCCTTCGCCTTCTTCGAAACGCTGGGGCGGGACATCCCGGCGCCCGCAGCGGGGCAAAGCGGCCTCCCGCTGGAGAAACTGACACGGCTCGTGCATGACGCCGCGACCCGGGCGTTGCCCCATGAGACGCCGCGGCTGCGCGACCTGCTGCTGCTGGACCGCCTGGCCTCCACGCCCACCACCGTCATGCCCGCCTGCCTCAAAACGCCGGACGCGCGCTTCCACATGGCCAAGCGCGCGCTGGACCGCCGCTTCCCCCGCGAGCCCGGCAGGCTGCGCGCCATCGGCTTCCTGTACGCCACGCCGGGCGCCGAACTGGCCTATTGCGACTATGGGCGGAAGAACCCCGTCACCGGGCTGTATGAGGTCAGGACTTTGAGGATGGAGGAGCTGGGGATGTGAAAGGGCGGGGGCTTCGTCCCTTGACCCCTGACTGTCGAAAAAGGTCTGCGGACCTTTTTCGATTTGGAGGATTGCTGCGGAATGTTTTCGCTGTTCGCGAAAACGCCCCGCGCGTCCGGCAGAGCCGGACGACACGATGATAATCGGTGGGCTGCCGCCCCCCGAAGCCCCCTGCATCATCGTCTGTAGAAAGGTTTTTTGGCAGCCTGAGGGCAAGGGATTTTGTCCCTTGACCCATTTTTTTATAAAAAATGACAACGTCCTGAGTTCCAATACAAGTGCGAAACACAACAGTTGCAAATAAATGATTGATGATTGGGTCAAGGGATGAAATCCCTTGTCAGGGGTCCGGGGGAGGAATTCCCCCGGCCGCCTCCTCCCCTTACACAATCTCCTTCTCGCACGCGTACAGCTCCGCCTGCGTGCTCGCCTGGGCAAAGGCGCAGATGGACTCGTACATGCTGTCGGCCTGTGCGGCGTTGAAGGCCAGGGCGGCGGCGCTGATTTCGATGAGGGTGCGGACGTCCTGCAAGCCGCTTTCCACGGCGGAGACGTTGAACTTGCTTTTCACAGCGGACAGCAGCCGCCGGGTTTCCGAGCGCTTGTCCTTGAGGCTTTGGCACCAGGGCGCGCGCAGGCGCAGGGTGATCAGGAGGACGAGCATCCCCGGGCCTCAGCCGGGGAAGCGCTGCGCCAGGACGCCTTCGAAGGCCGCGCGGGCTTCCGCCAGGCGCTCGAAGGGGACGTACACCTTGTAGGTTTCGAAGATGTCGCCCGCCGCCATGGTGAAGCCCAGCCCCAGGGTGGGCATCGCGGTGAAGGGTATTTCCGCGGCCTGGAAGGCGATTTGCATCGCGTTGCGCAGTAACGCGGGCAACTCGCCCAGCAGCACCGGGTCGTCCGCCAGGGGCCTTGTCCCGGCCTTTCCGCAGGTTGGGCAGGACGCTTCGGAGAAGACGGCGCGGCACTTCGCGCAATAGCGCGCGTCCGGGGATGATTCGCCTGGCAGGCCCACCGGCGGCGACGCGTCCTCCAGCACGGCGAGGAAATCCAGGATTCGCTGCCCCTCCGCGTCCGGTTGGGTGAAGCGGGGGTGCTGGTAGCGCTCCATCAGCAGCGTTTCCCCGCCCGGGCCCTGCGCCGGCAGCAGGCCGGCCTGCGCCATCCGGGACAGGCATTCCTCCGCGTGGTGGTAGATGTCCGGCTCCCGCCCCTTCAGCCAGCATACGCCCAGGCGCGCGGCGCCGAGGTCCAGGAAACCGAAGCCCTCGGGCGGCTCCGTTTCAGGGGGAAGGCACAGGCCAATCCAGTACTCCAAGAGTTCTCCGCCCTTGACGCGCATCAGGCCCAGCAGGCTGCCCGCCCCGGGAAAGGCAGCGCGCCAGGCGTCGTCCATGAGGGGCAGGAGGGTGTCCGTGCGCCCTGCCCCGAACCATTCCTCCCATTGCGCGGCGTAGCCGCCTTCCCGCGCGGGATGGCACAGGCCGACAAAGCGGCAGGCCGGCATCGCCTCCTCGTAGACCCTGATGATTTCAGCCATGGGCTCCCCCCATTCCCCGCCTCGCCAGTCAGCGGGGCGGAAACGAAAGCCGGGGCGGCGACGCGCGGCCCGGCTTCCTGTCACTTCCCGGCGGTGATGGCGTCGATACGCCGCAATTCCTCGTCCGCAAACGGCGCGCCGTCCTGCGCGCGGACGCAGTCCTCAATCTGGGAAAGGCGGCTGGCGCCGATTAATACGGAGGCGGTGACGGGGCTCTTGTGCAGCCAGGAAAGCGCCATCTGCGCGAGGGACTGGCCACGGGCCCGGGCAATTTCATTGAGGGCGCGGACCTTGCCGACGAGCTCGGGCGTAATCTGATTCGTGTCGAGGAACACGCTGGCGCCCGCGGCGCGGGAATCCTCCGGGATACCCTTCAGGTAGCGGTCCGTCAGCAGGCCCTGCTCCAGGGGGGAGTAGGGAATCGCGCCGACGCCCTTCTCCGCCAGCACCCGGTACAGGCCGTTTTCGGGGTTGCGGTCGAACATGTTGTAGCGCGGCTGGTGAATCAGGCAGCGCACCCCCATGCCTTTCAGGATGTCGATGGCCTGGGCGGCGCGCTCCGCCCCGTAGTTGGAAATGCCCACGTACAACGCCTTGCCCGCGCGCACCGCCTGCGCCAGGGCGCCCATGGTCTCCTCCAGCGGCGTGTCCGGGTCCGGGCGGTGGGCGTAGAAGATGTCCACATAGTCCAGCCCCATGCGCTTCAGGCTCTGGTCCAGGCTGGCCAGCATCTGCTTGCGGCTGCCCCACTCCCCGTAGGGGCCCTCCCACATCAGGAAGCCCGATTTTGTGGAGATGATGAGCTCGTCCCTGTAGGGGGCGAGGTCCTCCTTCATGATGCGGCCGAAGGTGGTTTCCGCCGTCCCGGGCAGGGGGCCGTAGTTGTTGGCCAGGTCGAAGTGCGTGATGCCCAGGTCGAACGCGCCCAGCGCCATCTTCCGGCTGTTCTCGTGGGGGAACATGCTGCCGAAATTGTGCCAGAGGCCCAGGGACACGTAGGGCAGCTTCAGCCCGCTGTCCCCCACGCGCTTATATTGCATGGTCTGGTGCCGTTTTTCACCGGCCTTATACATTTTGCCTCCGGGGCGCTTGATTTTTTGCGCGGTCGGGCGCCTTTCCGGTTGATTATACCCCCCGCCGCGGTATACTTCAACCAAAGGCGCAAGGCGCCGCAACGCAAAGGAGACGCGCATGAAGTTTGTATCCTGGAATGTCAACGGCTTCCGCGCCGTGCTGCAAAAGGGCTTCGACGAAGCCTTCATCGCGCTGGACGCGGACATTTTCTGCCTGCAGGAGACCAAGATGCAGCCCGGTCAGGCCAGCTACGACCCGCCGGGC
>Ga0209613_1001264_pt1 | contig 22877 bp, 9 predicted proteins | sample BioC13SIPDNA_2_FD_185747 | JGI IMG/M metagenome (GOLD analysis project Ga0209613, IMG submission 185747) | Anaerobic biogas reactor microbial communites from Washington, USA - Biogas_R2_A C13 SIP DNA (SPAdes) (version 2) | ecosystem: Engineered > Bioreactor > Anaerobic > Unclassified | place... | reverse complement strand
CATCTCGCCTTACCCCCGGCGGAAACTCAAATCCCGCAACACGGCCCCTCTTTCCACCCGCCGGGCAACCCGCTAACCGGTACCACCACCGCTGACAAACTGGTACCGATTCTGCCTGCCGCCGACATGCGGTTCCTCGATCCAAGTGGAAGATGCGTAGCGCTCACGAGTGTCTGGCCGGAACTCCCGCAGCTAGTGATCGATCGCTTCAACGCGATCTGGGAGGGAGATGAGTCATGCAAAGACAGAGCGAGGCGTCGCTGGGAAGCCTTCCGGTCGCGGACCGAGCCAAGTTTACCTGAGTCACCACATTACGGCTGGGAAAACGAAGTCTTTGAATTCTGCTTTCAATCTGTGTTGAGCGAATTGGTGTCGGAGCTTTCTGCGCCCCAATGGGTATTGGCCGACATACAGGAGAGCATTGGAAGCCTGGCTATTCCCGATGTCCGCATGGATATTGCACTCGAGTTGAGCCGAACCCCTCGTCCTACAATTGCCTTGCCTCGCACTCTCTGTGACTCAATCAGTGAGCCTGAAACGATTCTTGGAGATGAGGAATTCGAGGGATGGTACCGGATAGGATACTATGAGGAGGACATGACCACTGAGGAATTCCGATCTGGCGCAACCGTATCGTACACCGATGCCAGCAGTGGTTTAGTGGCGATTGATGACGACCAGGAAGTTGCAGGTGTGCGAATCCCCTTCGCCCAGAGCGGTGCGCTGCCAGTGTGGGCCGACGTCGACGAGGAACGTGGCTCACACTTGCCTTGGTTGAGTAACGGCCTGGTATGCGGTTTCTTTCACAACGGGTTCACTGCACGAGGCATGTACCTGGCGGCGCACCCTATCGTTGTTGCCGGATTAGACTTTCATCTAGCACCGTGGCCGGACTACCTTCACTTTCAGGACAAACACGGCAAACGCGCTCTTGTGTTACGAACCTGGAAAGCCAATGCGATTGATGCTTCCGTGAACGGAAATGTGTACCGCTTCTCAGGATGCGACCTGATGTTGCGGGCTGATTGCTTTACATCTCTTAAAGACCAGATCGAATCTAGGATTGTAATGGTTACCCGAGTAGATCGACGTCAACATGACTCTTGGCCGCAAGGAGACCAATAGCGTTCTGGCCCCCGCTCAGAACCCACCAAGTACGAAGTGCCTGTCCTGGGGGATGGTACGTACGAACTGCAGCGATTGCGCGACATATTCCGGCAATCTTGCCATTCCTGCCGGACTTGTCCCGCCAGCGTTTGATCTTCTCCCGCCCGCATGGTTCCTGTGTGTCTGTCCCCCGGGGACGCAACACGCACCGCCAACCACGGGAGAACGAAGATGGACCACGAACGAATGAGCGGGGCGGTTGACCAGGAGGCCTTCGAACGGGCGATTCGCGAGAACCTCTCGTCCGAGGGCGTCGCGACGATCATTGCCTTTCTTGCAGCCGGCGACGATGGCCAAGGCCCGGACCGAAGGGGCAACGCGGGCCTTGGGGAACTGGAATGGTTTGCCAACACGCTGATCGAGCTTCTCGGGGTTGCCGAGTACAACCGCCTGCTCGACGAATTGGGGTTGTAAGCCGAAACGCCCCATCGAGGGGCGTCGTCTGCGGGTGGTTCTGCGGAAGGTGAAGATGGCAGCCAACCATCGCCCCAATCAAAGGAGCCAAAGCATGGCAAGCGAGAAGAAGACCAGTACGAAGAACAGCCGCCGACTCCCTGAAATGCAAGGCCAAGGCTGGAGACCGGAGACAGTAGGCTGTAGGTTTGGATATAACGCGGGCCGATAAGGCAAACGCCACTGGATTCCCGCCTGCGCGGGAATGACGAATGAGAGAGTGGGAATGACGGCCAAAGGCCTTCGGCAAACGCCACTGGATTCCCGCCTGCGCGGGAATGACGGATGGGAGGGCGGGAATGACGAATGGGAGGGGGGGAATGACGAATGGGAGGGGGGGAATGACGGATGGGACCGTTGTCTCGGAACCATGTTTCCCCGAATCACGCAAGGCTGTTTAGAAGCCGATCGAAGCCGTCGGTTGTCCAACGTCCGCATCGGCTACTCGGCGTCGTGGCCGGGGCCCATGCCCATTCCTCGGCCCATGCCCATGCCTCGTCCCATTCCGCGGCCCATTCCCATGCCGCGACCCATTCCTTGTCCGGGGCCGAAACCGGCACCTTCGGCTGCACAGGCTTCGCTTCCTTCCCCGCATTGCTGGGGATCTACCGCGTCGCATTCGCCTGTAGCAGAACAGGAGTTGCCGGCGGGCGACGGTTGCTGGTTGTCGAATTCACCTGCCGCGCCTCCGGCGAAACCGCCACGTCCGCGGCCCATGCCCATTCCCATACCGCGTCCTTGTCCTTGGCCTCCCGGTCCGGCGTGCACCTCGGGATGGTGCTTCCGGATGGCTGCAAAGACTTCGCTGGGGGCCACGCCCTTCTGCCGGGCGATTTCGCCGACGGTGCGTTGCAGATCATCGACGGCGAAGCCTTCGTTTGAGAGGGCCGACGTCATCTTCTCGACCGGCAGGTTGATCTGCTCGGCGAAGCGAACCAGCGTCAACTCATCGGAGTGGGCCACGGGAGCCTGGGCCATCCGGGTTTCCCAGGAGTCCTTGATTCGCGTGTTCAGATCGGCCAGTTCGTTGAAGGGCGGCCAGACCTGAATCGTGCCGACGAGCAGCAAGGCCGTCAGGGCCCCGGCTGCGAGCATTTCTCGTTTGAGATTGAGGCCGCCGGCGGCTTTCTTGTGAAGGTAGCCGAGGAACATCTTCCAGTTGAATGCCAGGTGCAGGACTGCCACCAGAAGCAACAAAGCGCAGGTGTTGATGTGCAACGCGCTCCATTCTTCCTTCCCCAGTCCGAGCATGCTCCAGTTGGTCCAATTGGCCGTACGACCGCGAGGGGTGAGGTAGAGGATCACGCCGGAGAAGGCCACGGCCGTGAATATCAGGGTCAGCAGCAGGGAGGTGAAACCCTTGAAATTGAAGGGGCGCCTGGTTGCCGGTTCGGCGGCAGTGGTTTCCGCGTTTGGTTGTACGTCGCTACTCATCGCATCTCTCCGAGTCTGGTTGGTTTGGTGTTTGCGTCAGCCTTCTTTCCGCACATCTCGGTTTGATTTTCTCGGAATTTCCCGGGTGGGGCAAGTCATTGGCCGTAGTGATTTGGTGCTAACCCAAGCAGGTTTAGGAGCCGGCGTTGGACGCGGGTCAGGTCGGTAACGAGGACTTCGGCGGGGCGTTTGCCGTAGGTGAGCGTGTGACGTTGAACGGGCTCGAACATGTCGAGCAGACGCCGAGCTGTCGGCCAGCAGCAGGGGCGGCCTTCCGGATAGAGTGGCAGAGATTCGATGCCCTTACGCTCCATGGCGTCTCGAAGTTCCCGTTCCAGCAGGGCCTCGATCAGCAAAGCGAAAAAGTACATCGAGAGCAGGGCCTGGATGCGATGAACAGCCTTCAGATACACCGGCGCCACCTCGAAGTCGGTTTTCAACTGAGAGAACCGTTTCTCGATCTTGGGCTGCCGCTTGTAGGTCTTCAGCAGTTCCAATTCGGACAGCTCCGTCACGTTGGTTATCAGGGGGAAGACGCCGTCGCTTCGCGCCTCTTCGGCCATGCGAAGGTGGTCGACCTGCCAGGTCACGTCGAACCGCGTGCTCACCTTTCGGGTGTACTGCGTCTCCTTCGTCGGCCGCCCACGGTGGGCCTGCCGGAAGGTCTCTTCCTCCTTCTGCTGGATTGCCGTGACGAGCCACGCTTCGGCCCCGCACGAGGCGACGATCTCCGCCACCGCCTCGGCCACCTTACTCTCCTGGCGGTAACGGGTCCGCGGCGACTGGAGCTTGTGACGCAGGTCGGCCAGCTCCTTCATGGCCTGCTGCAGCCGGCCGTTGCGAGCGAGGGCGTCCTGCTCGGCCTTCCGCTGGCTGTGATACCAGACCAGTCGGTAGCCTTCGGCACTGGTGGTGGGCAGCTCGCTGACGGAGTAGCCGTCGAGGATCTCGCCGTCCTCGTCGGTTTTCTCCCACAACAGCCGCCACGTGACTTGCTCCTTGCTGACCAAGGAGCGAAAGGCCGCATCCTCGCTGCGTGTCTTGGGCAGTACCGTAATGAACCGGCCCTGCCGCTGATGAAGGTAGGCCATGTTCTCGCGGGTGGCAAGCTTCGAATCGGCCACGTAGAGGAAGTCCCGTCGACCGGTCAGTTGGCAGAGCAGGTCCCAGGTGTCGCGGTGGGTGACGTCGTCGGTGACGTTGCCGCTCTGCGCGCGAAAGTGCAGAGGCACGCCCCCGTCGGCGGTAACCGTGAGGATGAACAGCAGTTGCTTCAGGTCGGGCCGATGGTCCTTGTTGTGCCCGAAGGTGATGGCCAACGTGGGCCGACCAAAGACCTGATTCTCCAGGGCTGCATTCAGATAGGCTCCGAAGAAGGAGACTGTGGTCGAGTCGTTGTGCAGTTCGTCCAGACGGAGGCCGAACTCCTTGACCACGTGGGCGGCCACCCGCAAGACCAGCGAGGCCACATCCGCGGCGAACAGCTTGTCCAAGGCCCGTCCCACGCGATCGTCGTTGAGCAGTTTGATCTCTTCCTCGGTCAAGCCCAGCAAATCGGGAGCGTACCGAACGGCCCATTCGCCGAGCCCGTAGATCGGCTCCCGGGAAACGAGCAGATTTCGGAGCAGGACGAGCAGGGCCTTCGCGGGCGACAGCTTGGTGCGGCCGTCCTCTTTCGGCAGCGCGTCGCGGAGGAACTCCTTCAGACGTATCCGGCGGAGCAATTCATTCACCATGGGCAATCCACCCACGGTGGCCGAACGCAGCACCGAACCACCGACACGAGCCACCGGCGGAGCAGGAGGCGGCGCCGGGGCGAACTTCTTGCGTTTCGATCCAGAACGTTTTGGCGACATGACAGGGAACTCCTTCCGTGTGAAGTTGTGCTACGCCCGCCGATCCGCATCTTCTCACACTTCGCGGCGGCAGCGGATCTCCAGAACGGGCGGCTCGTCACAAGAAGGAAATGTCCAGTACCTCACAAAAACAAGAGCTGATGCCGCACGAAACGTAACTTACGAAAAATGCCATTGACGTAAGTCGCGCGGCGCTCGACTTACGTCAATGTCCTTCGCCGTAAGTAATTATACCCCTGTGCCCCAGGTTCAAGTGGACATTGCCTCGCACCGCCGCAGAACCGAACAATTCCCGCGGACCGCCGGGCAAGCCTCGTCGCTACGCCCCTTGATCCTCGCCGCCCGACCTCCCCCCGCAACGAAACCGGCCAGGGAAATTCCGAGAAAATCAAACCGAGATGTGCGGAAAGAAGGCGTCAGCGGTGAGGGTTCAGAGCAATATTCGTGCCAAACGGAAATTGTCGCAGCGGGAAGGGGACAGTCCCCATATCCTGTGCTCGTGGTGCTGCGGGAAGGGGACAGTCCCCGTGAACGCAGACGTCCAAATCACATTCCTTCGCGATGCAACTCCTTCACGCCACTGCCGGGGGGAAGGTTGCCGGGTTTGGCTTTTGCCGATCCGGGGGAAATCGGATATCCTTCTCGGAATCGCATTCCTTTGTTCTTCGTGGAGCCAGACGTGGCAGCAGAGTTTGAGAGAATCGGCCGATTCAAGACGGCGGGGCAGTTTCGCGAGTACCTGGAGCAGGTAGCGCCGGGGTTCCCCTGCGACGAGCGAGTGCTATCGGCCGCCGAGGGGTCGCCGCTGGCGCAGCCGATCCGGATCGGCGGCCGCAGCGTGGGCAACCGCTGGTGCATCCATCCGATGGAAGGTTGGGACGCCGAGGCCGACGGAACGCCGTCGGAGCATACGAAGCGGCGCTGGCGGAATTTCGGGCTCTCCGGGGCCAAGCTGATCTGGGGCGGCGAGGCCTTTGCGGTCGTGCCCGAGGGCCGGGCCAATCCCAATCAGCTCCACTACCGGCCGGAGAATCTGGTGTCGATGCAGCGGCTTGTCGAAGCGCTCCTGGAGGGGCATCGCCAGCAATGCGGGCCTGACTCGACTGACAACTTGCTCGTCGGCCTGCAATTGACGCACTCGGGCCGTTTCTGCCGTCCTAATCGCAAGGATCGCCTGGAGCCGCGGATCGCTTATCACCACCCCGTCCTCGACGCCAAGTTCGGTATCGATCCCCACGACGACTCGGTCGTTCTCAGCGACGGCGAGGTCGGGCGATTGGTCGAAGCTTACGTGCATGCCGCCAGGCTGGCGGAGAGGGCCGGGTTTCAGTTCGTCGACATCAAGCACTGCCACGGCTACCTGGGGCACGAGTTCCTCTCGGCCTACACGAGGCCCGGTCCGTACGGCGGCAGTTTCGAGAACCGCACCCGGTTCCTCCGTGAGATCATTGCGGCGGTCCGTGCCAAATGCCCCGGCCTGATGATCGGCGTGCGGCTTTCCCTGTTCGATTTCCCGCCGTTCCATCCCGATCCGAACCGCGGCGAAGCCGGCAAACTCGGCCCGGGCATCCCGCACGAATACCCGACGCCCTATCCGGGTTTCGGCTGCGATCACAATAACCCGCTCCGCATCGACCTGGCCGAACCGCTGGCGCTCATTCGCATGCTGCGGGATGAATGCGGCGTTGAACTTCTCAACTTGTCGGCCGGTTCCCCCTACTACAACCCGCACATGCAGCGGCCGGCCCTTTATCCGCCGTCGGACGGCTACCAGCCCCCGGAAGACCCGTTGCTCGGCTGCATCCGCCAAATCGATGCGGTCCGGCAGGTGAAGGAAGCGATTCCCGACGTTCCGATTGTCGGGACGGCCTACACCTACTTCCAGGACTACCTGCCCCACGTGGCCCAGGCCGTCGTCCGCCAGGGTTGGACCGACCTGGTGGGGCTGGGGCGGATGGTGCTGAGCTACTGGGAGATGCCGGCCGACACCCTGGCCAGCCGACCCATGGCCACGAAGCGGATCTGCCGCACCTTCAGCGACTGCACGACCGGCCCTCGCAACGGTCTGATCAGCGGTTGCTATCCTCTCGATCCGCACTACAAGCAGTCGCCCGAAGCCGAACGGCTCAAGCGGGTCAAAGCCGACCTGCGAGTCAGCCAGCGAGAATCGAGCGGGCCGACGCCGGGGTGAGAAAAGGGGGCACGGCTCTTTGTTTGCCTGGTGGATACGGCATTCCATAGGGGGAAATCGGAGGTTTGCCGGAATCAATGAGGCCTGACCCCTTTTTGTGAACTGATTGGTATTGCATTCATGCGTATCCGTCCCAGACTACCCGCTTGACATTGACCCTGGAACAGGCCCTCGGTATATCCCCATCTCGCTTTGCAGAAAGCAAAAAACGGCCATTGATTCCTGGAGTGGAGAGGGTGTGCGATGGGTCGGGATCTGAAGCGGCAGGATGTCGCTGGTGTTTGGACAATGCACCTACAACGGGCGGTGGCCACGTGGATTCTACTGGCCTCGCTGTGTGTCTCACTGAGCCCCGGACTTGGCAGTGCCGCGTTTGGGGCAGAGGAGGAGGGTCAGAAGCAGGAAACCGTGGCTCTCAACGATTCATTGACCGGCCGAGCGGGTTACCTGGCCTTCGAGACTTTCGGCCGCAACGACTCGATTACGCTTGTTGAGGTGATGCCCTACCGGCAGGTGGGGGAACACACTCTCTTCGCCGATACTCGTTTCTTCATGAGCGACGACGGATACTTTGGCGGCAACGTGGGGGTCGGGTATCGATACCTGCTGCCTGGGGAGACCCAGTTTCTGGGGGCCAGCCTCTGGTACGATGTCGACGATACGACCAGCGAGATCTTCCAGCAGCTCGGCATCAGCCTGGAAGTCTGCACCACGCTCTGGGACGTGCGAAGCAACCTCTACTTCCCCACCGGAGATTGCGGAAAAGACTACAACATCGCCCTGCGGGACCAGCAATTCGCCGGAAACCAGATCACTTACACCAGCGTTCGGCATCATGGCCAGGCGATGAAAGGCTTCGATCTGGAGCTGAGCCTCCCGTGGCCGACCGGGTTTGCCAGGGCTCACAACTTCAACATCACGCCCGGGACGTACATGTTCTTCGGAGACAACGTTGAGGAGATCTACGGATACAAGGTCCGCGCCGAAGGCAACATCACGTCGAACATCGCGATGCAGGTCGAGATGACGGACGACGACACGTTCGGTACGACGGTCATGCTGGGGGTCGAATTCGTGTTGCCGGGCGGCTCGCGGCTCAAGGATCCGGCCGACACGTCGTCGCGAATCCGAACCGACCAGTTCGTCCACCGCAACTACAACGTGATCGTTTCCAGCCAATCGGACCTGCAACCTGGCAGGACGGCGATCAATCCGGCCACCGGGCAGCCCTACACGGTTCAGCACGTTTCGAGCGCTGCCGGCGGCAGCAATCTCGGCACCGTGGACGATCCCTACCATACGATTGCCGAGGCCCAGGCGGCCGGCGGAGACATCATCTTCGTCCACGGCGACAGCGTGTTGAGCAGTCCGATCGTCATGAGTTCGGGAGAGCGGATTCTCGGCGAGGGCGTCGACCACACGATTCTTTACGGCGGATACGGGACCGGTCTTCTGCCGACCGTCAACAGTTCGGCCTCGCGGCCGACGCTGCTCGGCGTTGCCGGAACGGCGGTCACGTTGGCTTCCGACAGCGAGTTTTCCGGCTTCGTGCTGGACAGCCCGACGGGATACGGCATGGTGGGCAATTCGGTGGAGAACGTCGTCGTCCGCAACGTCGACATCCTGGGCGCCGGACTCGACGGACTGTTGCTGCAGAACTCGCAAGGCGAGAACACGTTCTACGATCTGGCGATCAGCGGTGTCCTGGGCGCGGGCGTGTCGATCGACGGCGGCGACGGCGAGATTGCGTTGAGCGGGACATTGAACAACTCGTCGGGCCGGGCCGTCGTGATTGCGAACACGACCGGGGGCAACGTCGACCTCACCGAATTGGTTATCAACGACAACGGTGGGCAAGGGGTGCTGATCGAGAACGCCGACGGCGACGCGTCGTTCGGGCGGGTCGACGTGCGCAACAGCACGACGACCGGGGTGGCGATCGACGGCGGGTCGGGCGCCTTTGCCTTCGCAGACACCAGCGTGCGGAATGCGGCGGGGGCCGCCATCGACATCCGCAACAATTCGGGTTCGTTTGCCTTCGACGAATTGGAGGTCAGCGAGCAGACCGGCGCCCCGGGTGTGAACATTGCCGACAGTACGGCCGACGGCACGTTCAACTCGCTGGATATCGCCACCAACGGCACAACGGGGCTGCTGGTGCGAAACGCCGGCGAGCTGGCCATCGAATGCGGGGAGATTGCGTCGGCCGGCGGCACGGCCGTCGACATCGAGAATGCCACGGTCGACGCCAATCTCACCAGCGTATCGAGCAGCAATGCGGCGGTCGGCATTCGGATCGTCGATCATGAGGGCGAGTTCCTGATCGTGGGCGACGACTCGGACGGATCGGGAGGCCTGATTCAGAACGCCACCATCGGCGCTCTTCTGCGCAACGCCGGGACGGTCGGATTCCGGTACGTCGATTTCGACGCCAACGGCATAGGAATCGACGCCGCGGACACCGAGCGGTTGGCCCTCTCCTACGCGCGGGTCACCGACTCCACCAGCTTCGGTCTCGACGCGCTCAATACGGAAACGGTGGAGGTCGTGAATTCGGTTTTCGACAACAACGGCGCGGCGGCCGACAACAGCATCCGCTTCCGGGCCGACACCCTGGGCGACTACAGCCTGTTTGCAAACAACAACACGATCACCGACGCCACGGCGGCCGCGATTGCCGTTTCCACGCTCGGTTCGGGCGGGGGCTCCTCGCTGACGTTGCAGGTTGCCGAGTCCGACATCACGACCAGTCTTCTGGACGCAACCGGAGTCCAGGTTGCGTGGAACGGAGGGATCGTCGGCTCGGTCATTACGAACACGTTCACCGGTACGGGGGCGTCGACCACGGGGGTCGACATCACCACGACCTCGACGAGCGAGCTTGTCGAGTTCGCCCTCGCCCAGAACACGTTCGCCTTCGCCGGCGGCAACAGCGTGGGCATCCGGGCCACGACCTCCGGCCCGGCTACGATCACGGCCGGGCACAACACGATGGCCTTCGACGGCGCGGGCGGCACGGGCATCGATTTCGTGCTGGCAGGGTCGGCGAACGTCCACGTCTACAACAACGCCGTCACCGACAACGCCGGCGGAGGAACCGGCATTCTCTTCACTTCGATCGCCGGTCCCTCCACGGTCACTCTTCAATCGAACACCATCAGGCTGCTGAGTACGAGTGCTATGATCGATCGGGGGATCATCTTCACGTCGGTGACAGGCACGGTGACCCTGCTGAACCCGCGGAACAACACAGTCACCGGCGCCACGACGTCGTTCTACGCGCCCGTCGGTTCGCTCAGCGGCCACACCTACGTCAACAACCAAACGGTACCGTAGGCGAGGAGCTTTGAGCTTTGAGCTGTGAGGGGTTTGACAAGGGAATGGACGACAAGGGAATGACGTGGGCGTTGGACATGAGAGATCGGAGGGTTTCTTGAACATGAGGTATCAGAGGGGAAAGGGAAGAGGTTGGGTGAATATGGAGCGGCTTGTGTTGAGGTAGCCGGCGGCTGGGCGTTAAGCGAATTTGGTGGAATGGAAGGAGCCCGGCATAAGGGAGATGCCCTTGGCGGGCGCTTGAACCGCACTCTCGGGGCGGATACGATCAGAATCGTCACACCCCGATTACGCCCCACACAGGAGACTACCATGACCGGGCCCCGCTTCCTTCTCGCTCTCGCTCTTGCGTGCCTCGCTCTCCCCCTTTCCCTGGCTGCCGGCGAGCCCGGGAAGCAACCGATCAAGTTTGCCCGCTTCAAGGTGAACGACACCATCACCTACGGCGTGGTCGAAGGTGACAACGTTCGCGAGATCTCGGGCACGATCTTCGAGGACTGGCAGAAGACCGACAAGGTACACGCTCTTTCCGACGTGAAGCTCATGGTCCCCACCCGGCCGCAGCACGTGTTTGCCATGGCGGGCAACTACAAGAGCCATCTCAGTGACGCCGAGATCCCGCCCAAGTTCCGTATCCCCCAGCCCTTCCTCAAGAGCCTTTCGTCGCTCACCGCCCACGAAAGCCGAATCGTCATTCCCAAGGACGCTACCGAAGAGGTCCATTACGAGGCCGAGATGGTGATCGTCATCGGCAAACGTGCCCGCCGCGTTCCCAAGGAAAAGGCGCTCGACTATGTTCTAGGTGTGACCTGCGGCAACGACGTGAGCGAACGCTACTGGCAGAACGACGAAGAGAATAAGGACGTGCAGTGGTGGCGGGCGAAGGGGTCCGACACGTTCGGCCCCTGTGGACCGTTCATCGCCACCGGCCTCGACTACGACGACCTGCTGCTCACCTTGCGGCTCAACGGAGAGGTCAAGCAGCAGGAACGGACCAGCCAGATGATCCACGACGTGGCCGCCCAGGTGAACTTCATCAGCAAGTACGTCACTTTGCTGCCGGGCGACCTCATCTTCACCGGCACGAGCGGGAAGACGTCGAAGCTCCAAGCAGGCGACGTGGTGGAAGTCGAGTTGGAGGGCGTAGGAGTGTTGCGCAATCGCGTGACGCGGGAGAAGTGACGCGGATTCGGATCGGTCGCGGGGGCCTTCAGCCGTCATTCCCGCGCCGGCGGGAATCCAGGCTTTCGGCAAACGGCGCTCACCCGGATTCTCCATGGGTGTGATGAGCTTTCACAAGACAACAGGAAAACCGCATATGTCTTTCGCCGAACAACCGTCCGCCGCCCCGTCCTTCAGAGACCGAAGTGCCGGGCTGGTCGCTTTCGGAGTCATCCAGATCCTCATGGGCATCTTCTGTGTCATGATGATCCCTTTCATGCTGCTATCGGTGGTCGTAGGACCGGCGGCCGGCGCCGCAACGGACGTGTGGACGATGATCCCGGCAGCGGGATTTTACGCCGTTCTGGCTGTGGCCGCGCTCTGGCTCGGCATCGGTTCCATTCTTGCCCGTCGCTGGGCCAGGGCGTTGACACTGGTGCTGGCCTGGATGGTGCTCGTGATGGGGATCGTGACCATGATCCTGATGGGCATCTGGATGCCGGGAATCATGGCTGAAGCAGCGGCCCAGGACCCGAGGCTTCCACCTGAGGCCATGATCATCATGCAGGTGGTGATGCTGGGCACGATGGGTTGCATGTATCTCGTTATGCCAGGTGCTTTCGTGGCTTTCTATCGAAGCCCTCACGTGAAGGCAACCTGCGAGTTCCGAGACCCGCACGTTCGCTGGACGGACAAGTGCCCGTTGCCAGTGTTGGCTCTGAGCCTGATGCTGGGATTTGGGGCCGTTTCCATGGTCTTCACTCTGGGCTACGGCGCCATTCCATTCTTCGGAGTCATCTTGAAGGGTGTACCGGCGGTAGTCGTCATCCTGGGCTTCATATTGCTGTTCGCATACCTGGCCTGGGCCGTGTACAAGTTGAAGATGAGTGCCTGGGTGACGACACTCCTGGTCTACGTGCTCTTCGGCCTGTCGACAATTGTCACGTTCAGCCGCGTCAAGATGGTCGATTACTATCGCGAGATAGGACTTCCCGAGGAGCAAATCGAGATGGTTCAGCGAAGCGGCATGTTGAGCCGTATGAACATCCCGGTGATGATAGGGGTGGGCTTCGTCGTCATCATCGCTTACATGCTTTGGGTACGAAGGTACTTCGTTGCCCGCTCTGAGACGCAGCTGGACTCGTAATCCGATGCCTGCATTGGCTTCATAAGAAATGAACACGGATCACACGGATGGGCGCGGATAGGATCTGTATTTCAGTTTCTTATCCGTGGAAATCCGGGTAATCCGCGGTTTTTCCATCTGCCGCGACAGATCGTTGACGGTATGCGATTCAGTCGAACATGGCGGGATTGTCCGTCACCGCAATCAGGTCCACGTAGATCGATTCCCTCGGGGCGAGTTTCAGGACGTGTTCGCCGGCGGTGAGCGTGAAGGCCTGCAAGCGGGTCAGACGCTGCTGCCGGTTATTTGCCACCAGCGACCAGACCCATGACTTGGCACTCAGGAGGCTGGCCTCCTCGAGCGAGCCGTCATCCAGGGCGAAGCGAACCGTATCGTGGGCTCCGACGGGCTCGTCCGAGCGGACCCGCATGACCACGAAGTACTTGCCGTCCTTGGGAACGGAGAACCGGTAGTCGATAGTGCCTTCGGACGTGTCGCGGGAAAGCAGCATGCAGGCTCCGCCGGAAGCCTGCGCGTTTTGAAGGCTCGATGACGCTTGCGTCTCGGCTTCGATGTACTGCACAAACACCCCCTCGCGGGTTGGCTTGGGCGGCGGGACGAAGTCGGTCGTCGCGTAGACCATCACCGGCCGGGAGTAGCCGTTGGCCAGCCTGATCAGGAAGGCCCCTCGAAAGACGGAACGATTCTGCATCTTCTCCGGGACGGGGGTCACGGTGAACGTCGCCGTCTGCCCGGACTTCAGCGTGCCGCTGTCAGGCGAGACGCGGAACCAGTCGAAGGCATCGTTCTGGGCAATGCGATACTGGCTCGAGAAATCCTGGCCGCCGACCTCGGCGGTTACGGAGTAAGAACGGGCCCCCACGACGTCTGCCGGAGAGAACACGAGTTGGTAGCGATCGAGGGACACCGGGATGGGTCGCACGGGCAGAATCAACCCGGACCCGAACGGGATCGCCCCCATGTCGACGGGGCTCTTTTCCGCGGAAGTGAAATTCGGAATGGTCATGCCGTGTCCGATCGCAGGCGAGGTGTCGGCCAGCTCGTACAGCCCGGCCTTGGCGTCGACGAACTTTGGTGCCCCGACGATTCCATGTTCCTCATCGCCCTTCTCCCCGGTCGACAGCAGGTTGTAGTCGCAATTGGATTGCGGACTTCGCGATCGCCCGCTGACGGCAGACCGGCCGGCGAAGACGTTGTTCCTCGTGACGATTCGCAAATTGTGGGGCAGAGAGAGGTCGCTCGAATCTCCGTAGCACGTGTTGTTGAAGATGAAGGAAACGGCGTCCTTCCCGTTGGCAAACGACGAGGTCTTGATCGTCTGGCCGCCCACACCGTTCTCGTCGCCCATATTAACCAGCAGGTTGCGGAAGACGTAGGAGGGGCTGGACATGCAGCCCTGAATACTGACGCCGCACAGGCAGCCCTCGAACTTGTTGAGAAAGACCCGAACGTTGGTTTGACCACCGTCGATCTCCAGCGCGTCGTCATTGGCAAAGCACATGAGGTTGCCGTAGATATCCGCATCGCGGTTGAAGCCGCCGTCTACATGGAAATTGCCGGCGCCCTCGATGGCGTCGTTCCAGCGACGCTGGTCGCTGCCAATGAAGTCGTTGTAGCGAATGACCGTCGAGTTCGGCTTGTCGATCCCGACAGCCTGGGGCCCCGCCGGATGAGAATAATACCACGGGTTGGCATGACTGACGGGGTCGTGGATGTAGCAGCGTTCGACCACCGTCCCCGTGCTTCGCCGGACCAGGATGGCCGAATCCCAATTGATGGCCCTGCCATCGTCGGTGTAGTACTTGCCGTCCAGGTCGAAGCGTTGGGTGCCGATTCTACCCCAGCCCGCGATGTCGCAGTTGACGACCCGAACGTGCTCACATTTCTCGATGCTGATCGCTTCCTTCAATCCGCCCCGAAGCGTCAGGCCCTCGAGGATGACGTACTTCGCCCTGTACAGCCTGAGCAGCGGCCCAGTCCGGTCGTTCCTCAAAACGAATCCGTTCTTGGCGGTGTATTTGATCCAGCCGTCGGGAGTCCCCTTGTCCCGAATGTCGAGCTGCCCGGGAAACGCGGCCTCGTCAAGGACAATCGTTTTGGCGATAGGAACGTCGCTTCGCCAGGTTCGGAACTCCTGCTGCTGGAGGATTTCGCCGGGAACGGAGATCTGGATCTCGTAGTCGGTGTCTTCTTCGAGTCCCACGATGCTGCCCCGGTACATACTGTCCTCGGCCATGTAGGAAGGCGGCAGGGCAGGCAGCCAATCGCCGCCCCGCTTGCGGTAGCTCACCGACAGGGGGACCGCCCTTGAGACCGGCAGGTAGTACGAGCAGGCGTTGAACGAGGGAACCAACTGGAAGGTGTCGATCTGCAGTTTCGCATTTCCACCACTCGCTCTCTCCTGGACGAGCTTTTCCTCCTCCGGCGTCAACTTCGCGGCGAACTTGACAAACGCATACTCGATTTCCTCCTCCTGGCCGTTCACGTAGAGGCACGTCTCTACTTCGCCGGCGCCGCTGCAGCCGAACTCGCTCCGCATGTTGACTGCGTAGAGGCCCGGACGATCGATATTGACCGCCGTCCGCTTGTCGTCGGGCTTCTTGCGAATGAGCTTGACCGTGCCGGTGTCGGAAACGTCCGTTACCTGGACCAGGAAGAAGGGCGTCTTCTCGAAGTCAACCGCGAACGTCTTGCTGACCGTCATCCAGTTCGGTTCGCCCGCAGCATCCACCAGCCGCAACGTCCCCCGTTCGGCCGACATCGTGCCCGGGGTCGATGAAAACTCCTGCCAACCTCCTGCGGAGAAATCGTCGATGATCTGGGCACGAGCGTCGGTCGTGGTGAGAAGCAAGACTGCAAGCAGTGACAAGATTACCCGATTCATGATCCATCCCTATGCAACTTGAGTTGATCGATACTGTCAGCCAACCGCGTTGAGAACCCTACTGCTCTGTCAACCTCTGATTCTGGAGGTGGCTGGTGGTCGAGCGTCAGCGAGCCCCCAGCCCGTTAGCCTGGATTATTCATGGGTGGCACGCTCAGAGCGTAGCGATGGGCGTGGTGACCTGACCATCCACGCCCATCGCTGCGCTCTGAGCGTGCCACCCAATACACAGTGTCTCCGGGGGGCCTACCTTCGGCCGTCCAGCGACAGAGACTGCCGAGGCTGTCGCACTCCGTCATTGTCGGGGATCAATCGCAGGCAGACAAGCCGGTCGCGACCGCGAAGGTAGAGCAACCCGTGCGAGAGAATGGGAGCGGCCCAGGCGGGTTCGCGAAGGAGCGGCTCCTCGGTGGATTCGTCGCGGAGGCGGACTTCTGCCTTGCAGCGGTATTCTTCCGGCGTGGCCTCGACGAGCCGCAGCGTGCCGTCTTCGCCCAGGCAGACGAAGTGCCCGTCGGCGTAGAGGAGCGACGCCCGGGTCAATCGCGGTTCGCTCCACATCAGCTTGCCGGTATTCCACTGGATGCAGCGGAGTTCGGCATCCGATTTGTGACGCCCGCTGGAACCGTAGAGATAGCCTTGGTGATGGATCGGCGTGTTCCAGTGGGCCTGCATCGCCTTGTCGCGGCCGGGCGGGTCCTGCCAGACGACGTCGTAGCCTCCGGGCTTCACTCGCAACAGGGCGGAACCTGGCCCGTAGGTCTCGGTAATGAACACCTCGTCGCCCACGACGACCGGCGTGGCGGCATTCACGCTGTCGTGGACCCGGGCGCGCCAGGGGAAGTGAAAGTCGATCGCGCCCGTGCTCGGCTCGAAGCCGATCAGTCCGCCGCGAGCGAACAGGAATCCCCAGCGGCGGCCGTCGACGGTCGCCAGTTGCGGCACGGCGTAGCTCGCCAGTTCGTCGCCGGCGGCGTAGCGCAGCTCGCCCGAACGCCTGTCGAAGGCGACGATTGCGGTACCGTTTGACCGGACCATGTCCATATTGTAGCGTCCGGCGTCTCGGCACTCGGGCGGGCTGCCGCCGACCGTCACGATCAACAGATCGCCTTCAACAACCGGCGTGCTGCCGACGCCAAAGAAGTTCTGGACGACGCCGAAGCGCTCGGCCGTATCGACCTTCCACAGCAGCGAGCCGTTCTCGGCGCTGACGCAATGGAGCATGCCTGCCGCACCAAACAGATAGACCCGACCGTCGTCGATGACCGGCGAGCAGCGCGGCCCGTTGTTGTAGCCGAGATGGTCTTCGTAGTCGGTCGGGTAGCCGAATTTCCAGAGAAAAGCGCCGGTAGCGGCGTCGAGACACGTGAGCCGGGCCTCGTCGCCATAGCGGTCGAACTGGTAGTAGTGCCCGCCGGTCACGGAGCCGATGCCGTAGCTGATGCCCAACGGGCACTGCCAGACGACAGGCGGTCCCGTGTCGGGCCAGTCGGTGAGAATGCCCGTCTCCGAGGACTTGCTGTCATGAGTCGGGCCGAGGAAACAGGGCCAGTCGGTGCCGGCATTTGAGGCGGTGGCAACGCTGACGGATCTGCGTACGGGTGTCGGTACGGGGGGCTCAGCGTGTCCGCAGCCGGCCAGGCCGAAGGCCAGAAGGCTGACGGCGATTGCAGGCAACATGGAAGACTTCATCCTTCTTTCCGCACATCTCGGTTTGATTTTCTCGGAATTTCCCGGGTGGGGCAAGTCATTGGCCGTAGTGATTTGGTGCTAACCCAAGCAGGTTTAGGAGCCGGCGTTGGACGCGGGTCAGGTCGGTAACGAGGACTTCGGCGGGGCGTTTGCCGTAGGTGAGCGTGTGACGTTGAACGGGCTCGAACATGTCGAGCAGACGCCGAGCTGTCGGCCAGCAGCAGGGGCGGCCTTCCGGATAGAGTGGCAGAGATTCGATGCCCTTACGCTCCATGGCGTCTCGAAGTTCCCGTTCCAGCAGGGCCTCGATCAGCAAAGCGAAAAAGTACATCGAGAGCAGGGCCTGGATGCGATGAACAGCCTTCAGATACACCGGCGCCACCTCGAAGTCGGTTTTCAACTGAGAGAACCGTTTCTCGATCTTGGGCTGCCGCTTGTAGGTCTTCAGCAGTTCCAATTCGGACAGCTCCGTCACGTTGGTTATCAGGGGGAAGACGCCGTCGCTTCGCGCCTCTTCGGCCATGCGAAGGTGGTCGACCTGCCAGGTCACGTCGAACCGCGTGCTCACCTTTCGGGTGTACTGCGTCTCCTTCGTCGGCCGCCCACGGTGGGCCTGCCGGAAGGTCTCTTCCTCCTTCTGCTGGATTGCCGTGACGAGCCACGCTTCGGCCCCGCACGAGGCGACGATCTCCGCCACCGCCTCGGCCACCTTACTCTCCTGGCGGTAACGGGTCCGCGGCGACTGGAGCTTGTGACGCAGGTCGGCCAGCTCCTTCATGGCCTGCTGCAGCCGGCCGTTGCGAGCGAGGGCGTCCTGCTCGGCCTTCCGCTGGCTGTGATACCAGACCAGTCGGTAGCCTTCGGCACTGGTGGTGGGCAGCTCGCTGACGGAGTAGCCGTCGAGGATCTCGCCGTCCTCGTCGGTTTTCTCCCACAACAGCCGCCACGTGACTTGCTCCTTGCTGACCAAGGAGCGAAAGGCCGCATCCTCGCTGCGTGTCTTGGGCAGTACCGTAATGAACCGGCCCTGCCGCTGATGAAGGTAGGCCATGTTCTCGCGGGTGGCAAGCTTCGAATCGGCCACGTAGAGGAAGTCCCGTCGACCGGTCAGTTGGCAGAGCAGGTCCCAGGTGTCGCGGTGGGTGACGTCGTCGGTGACGTTGCCGCTCTGCGCGCGAAAGTGCAGAGGCACGCCCCCGTCGGCGGTAACCGTGAGGATGAACAGCAGTTGCTTCAGGTCGGGCCGATGGTCCTTGTTGTGCCCGAAGGTGATGGCCAACGTGGGCCGACCAAAGACCTGATTCTCCAGGGCTGCATTCAGATAGGCTCCGAAGAAGGAGACTGTGGTCGAGTCGTTGTGCAGTTCGTCCAGACGGAGGCCGAACTCCTTGACCACGTGGGCGGCCACCCGCAAGACCAGCGAGGCCACATCCGCGGCGAACAGCTTGTCCAAGGCCCGTCCCACGCGATCGTCGTTGAGCAGTTTGATCTCTTCCTCGGTCAAGCCCAGCAAATCGGGAGCGTACCGAACGGCCCATTCGCCGAGCCCGTAGATCGGCTCCCGGGAAACGAGCAGATTTCGGAGCAGGACGAGCAGGGCCTTCGCGGGCGACAGCTTGGTGCGGCCGTCCTCTTTCGGCAGCGCGTCGCGGAGGAACTCCTTCAGACGTATCCGGCGGAGCAATTCATTCACCATGGGCAATCCACCCACGGTGGCCGAACGCAGCACCGAACCACCGACACGAGCCACCGGCGGAGCAGGAGGCGGCGCCGGGGCGAACTTCTTGCGTTTCGATCCAGAACGTTTTGGCGACATGACAGGGAACTCCTTCCGTGTGAAGTTGTGCTACGCCCGCCGATCCGCATCTTCTCACACTTCGCGGCGGCAGCGGATCTCCAGAACGGGCGGCTCGTCACAAGAAGGAAATGTCCAGTACCTCACAAAAACAAGAGCTGATGCCGCACGAAACGTAACTTACGAAAAATGCCATTGACGTAAGTCGCGCGGCGCTCGACTTACGTCAATGTCCTTCGCCGTAAGTAATTATACCCCTGTGCCCCAGGTTCAAGTGGACATTGCCTCGCACCGCCGCAGAACCGAACAATTCCCGCGGACCGCCGGGCAAGCCTCGTCGCTACGCCCCTTGATCCTCGCCGCCCGACCTCCCCCCGCAACGAAACCGGCCAGGGAAATTCCGAGAAAATCAAACCGAGATGTGCGGAAAGAAGGCGTCAGCGGTGAGGGTTCAGAGCAATATTCGTGCCAAACGGAAATTGTCGCAGCGGGAAGGGGACAGTCCCCATATCCTGTGCTCGTGGTGCTGCGGGAAGGGGACAGTCCCCGTGAACGCAGACGTCCAAATCACATTCCTTCGCGATGCAACTCCTTCACGCCACTGCCGGGGGGAAGGTTGCCGGGTTTGGCTTTTGCCGATCCGGGGGAAATCGGATATCCTTCTCGGAATCGCATTCCTTTGTTCTTCGTGGAGCCAGACGTGGCAGCAGAGTTTGAGAGAATCGGCCGATTCAAGACGGCGGGGCAGTTTCGCGAGTACCTGGAGCAGGTAGCGCCGGGGTTCCCCTGCGACGAGCGAGTGCTATCGGCCGCCGAGGGGTCGCCGCTGGCGCAGCCGATCCGGATCGGCGGCCGCAGCGTGGGCAACCGCTGGTGCATCCATCCGATGGAAGGTTGGGACGCCGAGGCCGACGGAACGCCGTCGGAGCATACGAAGCGGCGCTGGCGGAATTTCGGGCTCTCCGGGGCCAAGCTGATCTGGGGCGGCGAGGCCTTTGCGGTCGTGCCCGAGGGCCGGGCCAATCCCAATCAGCTCCACTACCGGCCGGAGAATCTGGTGTCGATGCAGCGGCTTGTCGAAGCGCTCCTGGAGGGGCATCGCCAGCAATGCGGGCCTGACTCGACTGACAACTTGCTCGTCGGCCTGCAATTGACGCACTCGGGCCGTTTCTGCCGTCCTAATCGCAAGGATCGCCTGGAGCCGCGGATCGCTTATCACCACCCCGTCCTCGACGCCAAGTTCGGTATCGATCCCCACGACGACTCGGTCGTTCTCAGCGACGGCGAGGTCGGGCGATTGGTCGAAGCTTACGTGCATGCCGCCAGGCTGGCGGAGAGGGCCGGGTTTCAGTTCGTCGACATCAAGCACTGCCACGGCTACCTGGGGCACGAGTTCCTCTCGGCCTACACGAGGCCCGGTCCGTACGGCGGCAGTTTCGAGAACCGCACCCGGTTCCTCCGTGAGATCATTGCGGCGGTCCGTGCCAAATGCCCCGGCCTGATGATCGGCGTGCGGCTTTCCCTGTTCGATTTCCCGCCGTTCCATCCCGATCCGAACCGCGGCGAAGCCGGCAAACTCGGCCCGGGCATCCCGCACGAATACCCGACGCCCTATCCGGGTTTCGGCTGCGATCACAATAACCCGCTCCGCATCGACCTGGCCGAACCGCTGGCGCTCATTCGCATGCTGCGGGATGAATGCGGCGTTGAACTTCTCAACTTGTCGGCCGGTTCCCCCTACTACAACCCGCACATGCAGCGGCCGGCCCTTTATCCGCCGTCGGACGGCTACCAGCCCCCGGAAGACCCGTTGCTCGGCTGCATCCGCCAAATCGATGCGGTCCGGCAGGTGAAGGAAGCGATTCCCGACGTTCCGATTGTCGGGACGGCCTACACCTACTTCCAGGACTACCTGCCCCACGTGGCCCAGGCCGTCGTCCGCCAGGGTTGGACCGACCTGGTGGGGCTGGGGCGGATGGTGCTGAGCTACTGGGAGATGCCGGCCGACACCCTGGCCAGCCGACCCATGGCCACGAAGCGGATCTGCCGCACCTTCAGCGACTGCACGACCGGCCCTCGCAACGGTCTGATCAGCGGTTGCTATCCTCTCGATCCGCACTACAAGCAGTCGCCCGAAGCCGAACGGCTCAAGCGGGTCAAAGCCGACCTGCGAGTCAGCCAGCGAGAATCGAGCGGGCCGACGCCGGGGTGAGAAAAGGGGGCACGGCTCTTTGTTTGCCTGGTGGATACGGCATTCCATAGGGGGAAATCGGAGGTTTGCCGGAATCAATGAGGCCTGACCCCTTTTTGTGAACTGATTGGTATTGCATTCATGCGTATCCGTCCCAGACTACCCGCTTGACATTGACCCTGGAACAGGCCCTCGGTATATCCCCATCTCGCTTTGCAGAAAGCAAAAAACGGCCATTGATTCCTGGAGTGGAGAGGGTGTGCGATGGGTCGGGATCTGAAGCGGCAGGATGTCGCTGGTGTTTGGACAATGCACCTACAACGGGCGGTGGCCACGTGGATTCTACTGGCCTCGCTGTGTGTCTCACTGAGCCCCGGACTTGGCAGTGCCGCGTTTGGGGCAGAGGAGGAGGGTCAGAAGCAGGAAACCGTGGCTCTCAACGATTCATTGACCGGCCGAGCGGGTTACCTGGCCTTCGAGACTTTCGGCCGCAACGACTCGATTACGCTTGTTGAGGTGATGCCCTACCGGCAGGTGGGGGAACACACTCTCTTCGCCGATACTCGTTTCTTCATGAGCGACGACGGATACTTTGGCGGCAACGTGGGGGTCGGGTATCGATACCTGCTGCCTGGGGAGACCCAGTTTCTGGGGGCCAGCCTCTGGTACGATGTCGACGATACGACCAGCGAGATCTTCCAGCAGCTCGGCATCAGCCTGGAAGTCTGCACCACGCTCTGGGACGTGCGAAGCAACCTCTACTTCCCCACCGGAGATTGCGGAAAAGACTACAACATCGCCCTGCGGGACCAGCAATTCGCCGGAAACCAGATCACTTACACCAGCGTTCGGCATCATGGCCAGGCGATGAAAGGCTTCGATCTGGAGCTGAGCCTCCCGTGGCCGACCGGGTTTGCCAGGGCTCACAACTTCAACATCACGCCCGGGACGTACATGTTCTTCGGAGACAACGTTGAGGAGATCTACGGATACAAGGTCCGCGCCGAAGGCAACATCACGTCGAACATCGCGATGCAGGTCGAGATGACGGACGACGACACGTTCGGTACGACGGTCATGCTGGGGGTCGAATTCGTGTTGCCGGGCGGCTCGCGGCTCAAGGATCCGGCCGACACGTCGTCGCGAATCCGAACCGACCAGTTCGTCCACCGCAACTACAACGTGATCGTTTCCAGCCAATCGGACCTGCAACCTGGCAGGACGGCGATCAATCCGGCCACCGGGCAGCCCTACACGGTTCAGCACGTTTCGAGCGCTGCCGGCGGCAGCAATCTCGGCACCGTGGACGATCCCTACCATACGATTGCCGAGGCCCAGGCGGCCGGCGGAGACATCATCTTCGTCCACGGCGACAGCGTGTTGAGCAGTCCGATCGTCATGAGTTCGGGAGAGCGGATTCTCGGCGAGGGCGTCGACCACACGATTCTTTACGGCGGATACGGGACCGGTCTTCTGCCGACCGTCAACAGTTCGGCCTCGCGGCCGACGCTGCTCGGCGTTGCCGGAACGGCGGTCACGTTGGCTTCCGACAGCGAGTTTTCCGGCTTAG
>Ga0209613_1001220_pt1 | contig 23351 bp, 17 predicted proteins | sample BioC13SIPDNA_2_FD_185747 | JGI IMG/M metagenome (GOLD analysis project Ga0209613, IMG submission 185747) | Anaerobic biogas reactor microbial communites from Washington, USA - Biogas_R2_A C13 SIP DNA (SPAdes) (version 2) | ecosystem: Engineered > Bioreactor > Anaerobic > Unclassified | place... | reverse complement strand
ACTTTAAAAAGAGAAAATCGTGGCTCACTTCCAGGGCCGGCAACTGATTTCGCTCAGCGCCGATCAGCCGCTCTGCCTTCTGTATGGCTTTCAGGAACTCCGCGTAACTAAAGGGCTTCAACAGGTAATCAACGGCATCAAGCCTGAATCCCTCCAGTGCATACTTCTCATAGGCAGTGGTGAAGATCACCTTCGGTCCGCCTGAGATGACCCTGGCCAGCTCGGTTCCCGTCAGGTCAGGCATCTGGATGTCGAGGAGCACAAGGTCTGTTTCATTCGCCCTGATGAATGCCACGGCATCAACGGGGTTGTCAAATGCCCCGGCAAGCTCCAGGGTGGGGGTTTTCTCCACATAACCCTTCACCAGCTGCAGCGCCAGCGGCTCATCATCTATAGCAACAACCCTGATCATCTCTGTTTACATTGTTAACTTCAACCGCTCCGGAATCGGAAGTCCGTCCTATTATTTTGCTCCGCCACCATTTTTCTGCCGGCCAGGGTCAGGTCCTGATCGTCAGCACCACCGTAAAGATCGACTCCTGGTCGCTGATTCTCAGCTCATGGCGGCCAGGGTACAGGAGTGACAGTCTTTTCCTCACATTGTCAAGCCCGATTCCTGAGGCTGGCCGTGGAGCCTCAGCGCCAGGCCGGCTGATGCTGTTGGCAGTAAGGAATGTGATCTCTCCGTCCTCAGCCCTGAGTGCTATATCAATGAAGGAGTTGCCCATGTTACTCACCCCGTGCTTGAAGGCATTCTCAATAAAAGGAATGAAAAGCAGGGGCGGGAGATCCTGATCTTCATACTCCTCCGGGAAGCTTACAGTCAGCCTTACACGGTCACTGAGCCTCAGCTTCATCAGGTCAATATATCCCTTCATGAATTCAATCTCATGGCTGAGCCTGGTGTTTCCCTGTTCTGACTCATAGAGCATATACCGCATCATTTTTGAGAGGCTCAGTACGGCCTCCCTGGCATCCTCGCGGTTAATCTCTATCAGCGCATAAATATTGTTCAGGGTATTGAAGAAGAAATGGGGGCTGACCTGGTTCTTCAGCAATGCCAGCTCCGAGTTCAGCTTCTCGCGTTCCAGTTCCTTGATCTCCTCCTCCTTTCTCACTGCGCTTTCAGCATACCTGATGCCGACCGCAAAGCCTGACACCAGGAAAGATGTGATGAAGAAGTTATAGAGTGCTATTCCCCCGCCACGGCGCCGGCCATGATCATCACGCGGAGGTCTCTGCTCCGTCTGGGCGATCTGTTCCCTTACTTCGCGCGGCGGTGCGAAAAGATTCTCATAAAATTTACCCGAGGCCCAGCCGAGAAAGACTATCAGTGACGCTGCCAGCACCAGGAAGGCAAGCCATCTCCCCTTCTGCGCCAGCTTCGGAACCAGCCACAGGTAGTTCGTGTAGAAAAGAATCACAAAAACAAGGGTATTGAACAGCACAATCCTCGTGGTACGTTCATCCTTGAACAAACCTCCTGAAATAAGAAACTGCGGCAGGATGAAAAGTATGATCCACCCTGTCAGATGCAGAATCACAGGCAGTCCTTTCCGTTTTCTTATCACACCAGTATTATTCATATCATCATCAAAGCTAATGAATATCACTTACAATTCACTCAAACCTTAAAGCATCTATCGGGTCAAGGTCTGAGGCCCGGCGTGCCGGGTACCAACCGAAGAAGACCCCGATCAGGGTGCATACCACAAAGGCCAGTATCACCGACCCCCACATCACGCTAATAGGCCACGAGGTCAGGGCCTCAACAACGGATGAGGCTCCGAAGCCAATGACTATCCCGATCAGGCCCCCGAAAACGCTCAGCAATATAGACTCAATAAGGAACTGAAGCAATATGTCAACGCTGCGGCCACCGACCGACATCCTGAGGCCTATTTCCCGTGTACGCTCAGTGACTGAAACATACATGATATTCATGATGCCTATGCCCCCGACAAGGAGCGATATACCGGCTATGGCTCCAAGCAATATGGTGAGTATCTCAGTCACAGAAGTCATTGTCGTTGCAAGCTCCTCCTGGCTCCTGATCTCAAAGTCGTTGTCCTCGTTCTCACGTAACCTGTGCGTGCGGCGAAGCACCTCCTCCACCTGCGACTCAGCAAGGACTGATTCCTCTGCGCTGCGGGCCGACATCTGGATAGACTGTATATGAGTCTGGGCCAGGATTCTTTTTTGAACCGTTGTGTACGGTGCTATTATCACGTCATCCTGGTCCTGCCCGAAACTATTCTGTCCTTTCTCTGAGAGAATGCCTATTATCTTAAAGGGGATGTTCTTGAATCGTAATGTTTCTCCCGTTGGATCAACGCCCTCACCGAAGAGCTCGTCAGCAACCGTCCGTCCCAGAAGGCATACCTTGGCTGAGCCTTCCGCTTCACTGTCAGTGATATTGCGCCCGCTGACCACACTCCAGCTCCTTATCTCAAGGTATTGTTCGCTCCCGCCGTAGATTGTAGTGGGCCAGTTCGAATTTCCGTAAACGACCTGGCCGCTGCTTCTTACCTCCGGTGAGACGGCAACAACAGCATCGCATTCCATTTTGATGGCTTTTATGTCAGCTACTGTAAGCCTCTGCGATGACGAGCTTCCCTGCTGGACCCCTCCCATCCTCATGGTTCCGGGCATGACGAAAAGCATATTGGAGCCCATGCTCGCTATCTGGTCCTGGATGCTTTTCTTTGACCCCTGGCCAATTGCAAGCATTGTAATTACAGATGCAACCCCGATTATAATTCCCAGCATCGTCAGGAATGAGCGCATTTTATTGCGCTTCAATGCGTTGATTGCTACTTTTAAAAGATTTCGCGGATTCATTTCTTTGTTTTTTTAGTCTTGCTCCACAGGAAGGGCTCTGAGCAGTTCCGCTGCATCAAGCCTGTTTTTTACTTCCTCTTCTCTTATTATATGGCCGTCACGGAAAACAACGCTGCGCGTCATGCAGCGGGCTATGTCAGGCTCATGGGTCACGAACACGATTGTTTTGCCTTTGGCGTTCAGATCCTGGAACAACGACATTATCTCATATGAGGTCCTTGTATCAAGGTTACCGGTAGCCTCATCGGCAAGGATCACCACAGGGTCATTCACAAGTGAGCGCGCTATTGCCACCCTCTGCTGCTGCCCTCCGGAGAGCTGGTTGGGCATATGGCCCATCCTGTCAGCCAGCCCAACTGCTTCAAGTGCTGCAACAGCCTTTTCCCTGCGCTCTCTGGCACTGATGACACGATTGTACATCAGCGGAAGTTCAACATTCTCAAGGGCTGAAGTGCGCGAAAGCAGATTATACGACTGAAATACAAAACCCAGCTTCAGGTTGCGCATTGCTGCACGTTCATTTTTTGACATTCCTGCCACGTTTACGCCGTCAAGGAAATAGGTGCCGTCAGTTGGCCTGTCAAGGCATCCGATAATATTCAGCATGGTTGATTTGCCGGAGCCGCTGGCGCCCATTATCGCAACAAACTCCCCCTCGTTTATCTTCAGGTCCACCCCTCTCAGTGCATGCACTGTGACTTCACCCACGTGATAGTCCTTTTTAAGGGTGGTGATATCTATGATTGTCTTCATGGTCAGTTTCTTGTTGCAGCGTTTGCGCCCGTCCTGGATGAAGACTGAGTGTTTCTTCTTCCCGGAGGCGTTGGCATGAAAGGATTCGAGCTTACTTCCTGCACCTTTTTCTCCTTCGCGGATGCGATAGTCATCTTCGTAACGACCTCGGAACCCTCTTCCAATCCGGATTTTACTTCAGTATTGCTTCCGTCATTCGACCCAAGTTCTACCGGCACAGGGTGGATCCCCTTATCATCCTTAACCCATACCATTGTTGGCATTTTGAATCCTTCAGGCAACTTGAAGCCTTCCGGCATCTGGCCGCCGGGCATGCCCTGCATGCCGAAGCCTGCCCCGGCGACGCCGGGCGCTCCTGAACCACTCATGCCAGAGGGCATCCTGCCGGTACCTCCCGGAATGCCGGCGCCTCCTGACATACCGGCACCGCCGGACATCCCGGGTCCTCCGGCCATACCATTCTTTGAAGCCATCTCCTTCCATTGTTGTGCCAGGAATTCAGCATCAGGGGTGAATTTCACGGCTTTGTAAGGAATAATGAGCACATCCTTTACCTCCTCTGCATATATGACAATGTTGGCTGTCATCCCGGGCAGAAGCTTCTGATCAGGATTGGGAGCATTGATAATAACCGTATATGTGACAACGGTTGAGGTGGTCACAGGTGAGAGCCTGATCTGTTCAACCGTCCCTGTGAACATTTCACCGGGATAGGCGTCAACATCAAACTCCACCCGCTGACCTTGCTTCACCTGGCCTATGTCTGACTCGTCAATATCTGCCTCAACCTGCATCTGTGTAAGGTCCTGTGCTATGGTGAATATCTCAGGGGTGTTGAAGCTTGCAGCTACGGTCTGACCCTCATCAACGGCACGGTTCATTACAACTCCGTCAATGGGTGAATAAATTGTGGCGTACCCCAGCTGAACCAAAGCTTTATCATACTGCGCCTGGGAGTTCTTCAGGGTGGCCACCGACCTGTCATAGTTGTACTTGGCCTGGTCATAATCAGCCTCGGCAATAAGGTTCTTTTCCCAGAGAGCCTTGCTGCGCTCATAGTTCGAAGCCTGGTATTCCATCTCAGCCTTTGCATTGTCAAGGGTGGCAAGCGCCTGCTGAACGCTCGACCTAAGCGCCGTCTTGTCAAGCTCAGCCAGAACCGTGCCCTTCTTTACAGGTGAGTTAAAATCAACATACAGCTTTTCAACTATGCCTGATACCTGTGTCCCTACAACAACCGAAGTGATTGCCTCAAGCGTACCGGTAGCGGTGACAGTGTTCACTATGGAGCCTTTCGTCACCTTTGCTGTTTCATAAATGTATGTACTGTCCTTCCTGCAACTATGGACAGAAAGCAGTGTGACGGCAACTGCTGCAAGCAGCCCGATGCTTATGAATGTGTTTTTTCTTTTCATCTTATTAATGTTTGACGGATTGTTTTTATCAGAATGTAAGGGCGACTCCCCTGTAGAAGTCGATAATCTTGTGAGAGTAGACAAGCTCGTACTTTGCCTGGAGCAGGTTGCTCTCGGCAGCGGTAAGATTGGTCTTCTGTATCAGGAAATCGACCGAGTTCATTGCACCCAGCTTGAATTTCTCCTCTGACACGCTGTAGGTTTCAGCAGAGGCGTCATACCTGTTCACTGCTGCCTGGTAACTTATGAGTGCTGACTCTGCATCAAGCACTGCCTGTTCCACCTCCTTGCGGAGCTGGTTCCTTGTATTGAGCTCATCAAGCTCCGCAGTGGTGATACCGTATTTGGCCCTGGAAACAGAAGCCTTGTTCTGATTGTTCCTGAATATTGGTATCGAAGCCGATAATCCCAGCGACGGAGAGAAACCGCTTTTAAGCTGTGATCCCATCTCTGCCGCCCGGGTAAATCCTGTGCTCATGCCGGCACTGGCTGATACAGAAGGAAAAAATCCGCCTTTGGCAATTTCAAGATCCAGTAAGGCGCTCTCACGGTTTATAGAGGCTATTTGCACCTGAGGTTTGACAGCAAGGGCATCAGCATAAACGGCTGCTGCCTCTGGAGCAGGTACAGTGGATATTATTGCATCAATATCCGGGCGGGTTAATTCAAACGACTCGTCTACAGGGTATTCCATCAGCTGCATCAGGTTCAGCTTTGCCATCTTGAGGTTGTTGACAGCCGATGCCAGCGAAGACTCCTCTGATGCGAGCTGTGTCTTTACCTGGAGGTAGTCACTGTTGGCGATGGCGCCAAGCGTTAGTCTCTCTGCCGCCAGTGCCAGCTCCTCGCGGGTAGCCTCCGCCTGGTTACGGGCATTTGTGACCTGTTCCTCCGAATAAAGCACCTGGAGGTAAGCGCTCATAATGCTCAGGGAGACGCTCTCCATTGTCTGATCTGCACTGTACTGCAGTGATTTATGGTCAAGCTCTGCAAGCCTGACCCTGTTCCTGAGCTGAAAGCCGCTGAATAGCGTCAGCCCGCTGCTGAGAGAGGCATTGGTACGCGATGAACCTTTCCATGAAGTCTCACCTCCTGTGCCGGTCACATTTTGAAAGCCAAGATTTTCTCCCACTGTTGCGCTTAGTGAAGGGAGCAGATTATCCTTCGCCTGCTGAAGGCTCAGTTCCCCCAGGCTGACAGATACGCCGGCTTTCCTCACCTGGATATTCTTTTCAAGCGCATACCCGATGCAGTCAGTCAGTGACCACTGCTTCGTCTGGGCAGTGACAGCGACGGAGGTAATAATTAAGGCCGCTGCCATTGCAATAAATCGTTTCGTTCTCATTCTATTCATTTTATGAAACATGGTGAGACAAAACTATTATGGGCAGGTGCCGGCTGAAAATTTTTTAGACCGGCGGGAAATACTCACCGACGGAAAGGATTTTTTTACCGACGGAACGAAAGGCGGGAATAATCAGGTTCCTGATACGGGTTCAGAGGCTGTGCGGATTCCCTCGGCCACTTCGGGCAGGATGCCCATCCTTACATAAACGGGTCTTACCAGCCGTCTGAGCTCGGGCAGCCTCCTGTAGAAGACCAGCGCTCCGAGGAGGCAGACAGCGCCACCGATGAATATTGTCCATGGCGTACCCAGTACCTTTGCCATCCATCCGGCCAGCAGGCTCCCGAACGGCGCAGTGCCCATGAGGGCCATTGTATAGAAGCTCATGACCCTCCCTCGCTTGTCATCGTCGGCAATGGTCTGCAGGATGGTGTTGCTGGCGGCTGTGTGCGCCATCATCCCAAGACCGGTAAAGAATATCAGGAACATCGATATGAAGAACGAAGAGCTGAGCGAGATAGCAATCAATCCTGCCGAAAGCAATGCCGTCGCTGCGGGAATCAGTCGTCCCAGCCTGAGAACCGTATCGCGTGAAGCGAGGTAAATGGCCCCGAGAAGGGCTCCGGCGCCTGCCCCGCCCATCAGGAACCCGTACGTGTGCGAGTCGCCCTGCAATATGTCCTTCGCATAAACCGGCATCAGCACCTGGTATGAAGCTCCCATAAGACTCACCAGTCCCAGGAGCAGAATGATATGTTTTATCGGCGCAAAGCCGAAGACGTAATCCATCCCCTCCTTCATCTCCCGGAACATCGGAACCCGTTCTTTCTTTTCGCGATCCTCCGTCACTCTCATCATCATCAGCGAAGCGATAACGAAGATGTAACTCAGCGCATTGATGAGGAAACAGGCGCCCTCGCCAACGGAGGCAAGCACTATCCCGGCCACGGAAGGCCCAATCAACCTGGCGCCGTTGAACATCATGGAGTTAAGGGCTATGGCATTGCCGATATCCTCCTTGCCGTTTACCATATTGATTACAAAAGAGTGGCGTGCCGGCATGTCGAATGAGTTGATGCATCCCAGCGCCACGCTCAGTACCAATATATGCCATATTCCCAGGTTTCCGCTGAGGCTGAGCCATGCAAGCACACCCGCCTGGATCATCGAGATTATCTGGGTCACCAGCATCACCCGGTAACGGCTCCAGCGGTCAATAAGAACGCCGGCAATGGGGGCCAGCAGAAAAGAGGGTATCGAGCTGGCAAAACCCACAACACCCAGCAACACCTCGGAGTCAGTCATACGGTAGACCACCCAGGGCAACGCTATCCTCTGCATCCAGGTGCCAATCAGCGAAATACTCTGCCCGCTGAAAAACAGCCTGTAATTGCGGTGACGGAGTGACCGGAAAATGGTATTCACTCTTAATGGTATCGAACCGCTCTGTTTATTCCTTCGTCTCATCAGGATTTTTGCTGCCGAACAGGCTGTGATTCAGGTTGTTCAGAAAACGTATCTTACATGGAATCCGCCCGGATAAATGCTCCAGCTCCATTCACCATCCCGCCGGGAAGTCATTGTTTCGGTTCCGGAACCTGTTGTCTGACAGTATTTTTCATAATCTCTTACGGCTTTCATGGGCTGAGTCCAAATCTGTGCTTCTGTAATTAACGTGTTCAGTGCAAAGTTCTCCAGCCCGTCCATGAATGTCCGTTTGTATCCCAGCCAGGTGATGAGTCCGCTGCCGAGGTTCACCACCCCGGCAATGGCATGCGTTTTCCATGACCTTCCCTCCTTTTCCCTCCCGGACAGTGCCTTCAGGAGAGCGGCAGCCTGATCCGCAGATAATGATGCTTCGCCGGAGGCATACTCACGGTAAGAGGGATACGCTGGACTTTTCGTCAGAACCGGGGTGATAACCTGGCCCATCGCTCCGAGGAATGTGGTTGCTGCCCCCAGAGCCATATCCTGCCGCAGGATCCTGTCATCTGAGGTGAAATAAACCACACCCTGACCGACGGTGGCGGCACTGTACCCGGCAAGCCATGCATACCACCATCGTTCGGCGCCAGCCTTGTCCCTCAGAGCTGTCAGCTGAATTTCCGGTAAGTCTTTCTGTGCGACTGCTCCGGTATCGCCTGCGTGACCCCTGAAGGCATCCCGGTGTATCTCCTTAAATTCCTTGCCGGTCATGGTGTCGCGGATAATTTCCTGTCCCGATATGGTAATGGAATTGCATAGAAAGAGACCACAGATAACCACTGCGGAGCTACACAACCTGTTGCATAAGCTTTTCATCATGCATCACCTTTTTGATTTCCGGCCAGGAAAGCAGATTCCTTCAGTCTTGACGAAAGAAAATAACTTATCAGCATCAGTAAGCAGAGTACTGATAATGGAATTGTCATTGACCCTGTCACCGGTGATTTGAACCAGTCCATGCCGAAAATGAATGCAATGCCTGAAACCTGTCCCATAAGTAGGAGAAAGCCGTTTGAGGTGCCCTCTGACACAGGGAAGGTTACTTCTGCCCCGTACTGGAATCCTATCGGTCCGGAACTGAGCAGGAAAAATCCAAAAGCAGCTGCCGACACAAGAAGCAAGGCGTAGTTTCCGGTGAAGGTGACTCCGGCAAGGCTTATGGTTGCTCCCGCAAGGGCGATCTCAATGAATGGGACCCGTTTCCTGGAGCGGTCTGAAAGGATCGGCATTATGAGTGCACCAACCACACCTCCGAGTATCATTAATCCTCCGGTGATTCCCGCCTGCTCGGCGGAAAATCCTCTCGGACTGAGGATGTTTTCAATCCAGGTGGTAACGGAATTAAATACTCCCAGGCCGATAAAATAGATGAGCATGAGCCACAGGAAATCCCTGTTGCGGAAGAGGAGCCTCATTCCGTCGATAGCCAGGGCGCGCTCCTCCTGGTCGGGGCTGCACGGCGGGGTGACGGGCCGCTCCCTGGCCAGAATAAAAAATATCATTGCGGTTGCCATGGATACCATGCCGTATAACTTAAGCATTCCGTCAATGTTGCTGCCGTTCACCAGGAACGGAGTCAGGCTCATTCCCAGGAGTATCCCGAAATACATCGCCAGGGTACCCAGCCCCGAGGCAGTGGCTCTCTCACTGACCGGAAACCACCTTGAAGCCACCTTGGTGATTGAATTCAGGAGAAACGGCTGGCCAACGGCAATCCCTATCTGAAATATGAGCAAAAGGTTATAGTCAGTTGCAAAGATGCCGCGTAAAAGTCCGAACACACCGGTGAGAACAACCCCTGCACCGACACCTGCACGGATGCCATAAGTGTCGATGATCCACGATGCCGGGATTGACACAATCAGGTAAACTATCATGAAGCTCATGGAGAGTATGCCGATCTGCAGGTCAGTAACACCATAGAATGCCGCGGCATCCCTGGTAATCGGTGCAAAAGTGATCCACATGATCTGATTGACAGCTATCGCAAGCATGTAAACGGACAGCATGACCCACCTGTAACCGTAAATCCTGAATTCAGTCTCCTTCATAAGAATTGATTGCCTATAGTCAGGTTCTGTCAGCGATGAACTGATCAGGTACCCGAATCAGTGTATAAAAGTAACCTTTCAGAAATTATCCGGGCTTCTTTCTTTGAGAAGAAATTAATTGCCGGGGCATGGTTTTAACCTGTCCGGCCTTAATTACCTCCGTTGAAATATATAACTTGTAACGTCAAAAGAAATCATGCAACTGAAATCAGTTGTAACAAGATAAGATTACAGATAAATAACTTCCGTATGTTTTACATTCTGTTTTACAAGACTGTTGAGAACTACATAGAGCGAAGGGTTTCTTTCCGCGAAGATCATCTCGGTCTGGTTCATGAGTTTCATAATGACGGCCGCCTGTTTATGGCCGGTGCACTGGCGGAGCCGGCTGACGGAGCGGTGCTGGTATTCCGCGGTGACACACCGGAAGCTGCCCATGAATTCGTCAGCCGTGATCCATACGTAAAGAACGGCCTCATAACAGAATGGTCTGTCAGGCCATGGATTGTGGTGACAGATTAAGACATGGTAAGTTCGTCCGGTACAGCTTCTTATTGTATGGCAATGAGACCGTGGATTGTTGTCGCCGATTGGTGTCAATCATTAAATTATCAGATCATATGAAAACCATTAATTGCTTTACCTGCAGGAGAAGCAACGGTATATTATTACCCATGCTCCTCATCTTCCTGGCTTCCGCAATCTCCGGAAGCGCCCAGGACTCTTTCATGCAATACCCTGACATACAGGGCAATATCATTGTATTCGCCAGCGGTGGCGATCTCTGGAAAGTACCCGCTGAAGGCGGAACAGCCTGCCGGCTGACTTTCAGCGACGGCCGTGAAAGTGTGCCTGAAATCTCTCCTGACGGCAGCCTGATAGCCTTCACAGGTGAATATGACGGTAACGCCGATGTCTATATCATGAACATTAACGGTGGAAATATCACTAGGCTCACCTGGCATCCCGGAACGGATGAGGTTGTGGGGTGGAATGCTGCCAAAAACAAGATCATGTTCACCTCGGGCCGCAACAGCCCTTCGCGGTATGTGAAGATGTACCTTGTGTCTCCCGACGGCACCGGCCTTGAAGAGATGATCATGTATGATGCTGCACGGGGAAGTTTTTCGCCGGATGGCGGCAAAATTGCGTATAACAAGGATGCCCAGGATAATGCCACCTGGAAGCGGTACAGGGGAGGAAGGGCACAGGAGGTCTATATCTATGACCTTGCGACCGACAAGGAGACCAATATTAGCAACTATGACGGGTCAGACAGGTGGCCTATGTGGATAGGCAATAAGATATTCTTCAGCTCTGACCGCGACAGGGTACTGAATATCTGGTCATATGACACCGGCACCGGGAAGATTGAACAGGTTACAAGACACACTGAATATGATGTGAGACACCCCGACTTCGGAGGCAACCAGGTTGTATATGAACTGGGAGGAGAGATCTGGAAGCTTGATCTGGCCTCAGGGACCTCTGCCAGGGTTCCGGTAAAGATCCTTACCGACATGGAGGAGCGGCGTCCGTTCATGAAAGATGTAAGCCGTAACATCACCCGTGCCGACATCTCACCATCCGGTAACCGTGCACTGATAGTCGCACGGGGCGATATATTCACCCTTCCTGAAAAGGAGGGCCCGGTCCGTAACCTGACCACCTCACCTGGCGCCCGTGACAAGGATGCAGTATGGTCACCCGACGGTAAACGGATAGCATACTTCTCTGACGCCTCAGGCGAATATGAACTCTATGTCATTGAACCTGAAGGCAAAGAGAAGCCGCTGAAGCTTACCTCCCTGGGAGCCGGATACCGCCATACACTGAAATGGTCGCCTGACAGCAAAAAGATTGCCTGGACAGACCAGACACTGACCCTCTGGTATATTGACATCGCCTCAAAAGCAATTACAAAGGTGGATAAGGAAGAGTATGAGAACGTGGACGTTTCTCTTGATGTCAAATCAATCTCTGATTATTCGTGGTCACCTGACAGCCGGTTTATTGTTTATTCGAAGATGAACGAGGCATTCATGTATCAGATTTATGTCTACAGACTTGAGGCAAAGAGCATCAACTGCATCAGCAACGGGCTGTTCCATGATTTCAATCCTGTGTTTACAAATGACGGTGAGCATATCGTTTTCATTTCCAACCGCAGGTTTGAACCCACCTACTGTGATCTCGAGTGGGAGATGGTCTATCAGAAAGTAGCAGGGGTCTACGCTGTAACGCTCAGAAAGGACGGTAAATCACTAACCCCGTTTAAGAGCGATGAGGAGCCCGGCGCCATAACAGTGGCAGAGACAGCCCCGGTAACCAGTGCAGCCGGAAGAGGTTCCGCTGCCGCGAAAGGAACTGCAACCGGGAAAACACCGGCCGCCCCGTCTGCCATGAAAGCACCGGCGGCACAGGGACAGGGTTCAGCAGTAATTGTACAGATTGACTTTGACGGAATAACAGACCGCGTTGAAGCTATCCCGGTCGCAAAGGGCAACTACCGCAGCCTCGCCGTAAATGAAAGGTCTCTCTTCTGGCTCAACAGTGATGAGGGTAACTTCAACCGGTTCGAGGTTTCCGGACACGGGCCGATGAACCTGTTCTCATGGTCCTTCAAATCCGGCAAGGAATCTCAACTGATTGAAGGAATTGACGACTACCGGCTATCCGGTGACGGAAGCACGATCGTACTCCGGAAAGATGGCGGGGTATCACTTATGCCTGCAGATGGAGGAAACCCTTCACCTATGAAATTGGCAGACCTTAAGGTATGGTATGACCCTGTAAGCGAGTGGAAGCAGATCTTTAACGAGGCCTGGCGCATGGAACGCGACTATTATTATGAACCAGGGATGCACGGGCAGGACTGGCCGGCTCTCAAACTCAAGTACGAGAAGCTGGCCGACAGGGCCACATGCCGCCAGGATCTGACCTTCATAATCGGGGAGATGATTGCAGAGCTGAATACCTCACATACCTATGTGTACGGCGGTGACAGCAAGCGGCGCTCCGAACCGGTTAATACCGGCATGCTCGGAGCCGATTACTCTGTGGATAAACAGAATAACCTCTACCGTTTCAGCAAGATATTCAGGGAGAAGGACTGGTCGCGCGAAGCCTGGCCGCCCCTTGCAAAACCGGGTGTGAATATTTCTGAGGGCGACTATCTCCTCAGGGTAAACAATACTGAGGTAAAGGCTGACAGGGAGGTTTACAGCTATTTCACCGGCCTTGCCGGCAAGCAGGTTACACTGACTGTGAACTCGAAGCCGACGATGGCAGGGGCACGCGAGGTGGTAGTCATACCGGCCGGAAGCGAGACCAGCTTCCGTTACATGGACTGGCTGGAATCAAACCGCATGGCAGTTGACAAAGCCTCCGGCGGAAAGATTGGTTACATATACCTTCCTGACACCTGGAACGGCTCGGCTACAGATTTCCCGCGGTACTTCTACTCCCAGACGAAAAAGGAAGGGCTCATAATTGACGGCCGGTTCAACGGAGGAGGGCTTGATCCGGAGATCTTCCTGCAAAGGCTGCAGAAGAAGCCGCATGCCTACTGGACCCGCAGGCAATCTGTTGACCAGCCCATTCCGCATCTTGCCGTTGACGCAAAGATGGCGCTGATAACAAACAGGTATGCAGGCTCTGGCGGAGATGAGCTGCCTTACGAGTTCCGCTGGTTCGGGATGGGGCCGATAATAGGCACCCGTACCTGGGGCGGACTGGTAGGTGTTTCTATGTTCATTGAGCTGATTGACGGCGGATCCATTACTGCTCCTGATTACCGCATTTACAATGAGAAGGGCGAATGGGTAGTGGAGAATGAGGGTGTGACACCTGACATCATTATTGACATTGACTCGAAAAAATACTCTGAAGGGTATGACACTCAGCTTATGAAGGCGGTGGAGGTGGTGATGAAAAAGATCTCGGAAGAACCGCGCTCGCTGCTGCAGCATAAGCCGTATCCGGTTGACAGGTAACTGGCCGGACATCCAGCCAGATCTGTTACGGGCAACAGGCAATTGAATTGGCAATTAACCAAATGGGGAGGCACCGGTGATGTGCCTTCTCATTTCTTTCCTGCCACCTCAACCAGCTGCTTCCCGGCACGATCTCCGGGGAACCTTTCTGCCAGCCGGCGGGCATATTTCATGGCTTTATCCTTCATGCCATGCTCGAGACAGAAGGTGGCCAGGGCGTATAGGTAATCATAGCTGCCAGGGTCTCTGTTCAATGCTTTTAACAGATACTCTTCTGCCGTGGCAGTATTTCCCAGTGTGTTCTCTAGAAGTCCGAGGTTGTAGAGTATCCTTGTCTGGTCCGGCATCAGCTTTGAAGCCTTAAGAAAGTATATCCTGCTCTCCTCATATCTGCCCTGCTCTGCGAGCAACATGGCAAGCGAGCTGTTGAGCTCGTGAAGTTCGGGATGGTCCCTGATCAGTTCTCGCAGCATCTTCTCAGCCTCGGCAGACTTCCCCTGCTTTGCATAGACTGTTGCGAGGTTCACCTTCGCCATGTAGAACTGATCATCCACTCCAAGAGCTTCGCGGTATGCCGCTTCTGCCCTTCCCAGGTCGCCGGCATTGGCGTACATGATACCAAGATTGAACAGCCCGCCGGGGAAGTCGGCATTGTAAAGATTGATCTCCCGGTATTCTTCCAGCGCGGCCCTCCGGGCTTTGCGGGCAGCGGGGCTCAACTTTTCCTCACTCACCTCGGAGAGCCTGATGGCTGCCTCAGCCCTTATCCCCTTAACCGGGTCATTGAGAAGAGGCAACATAAGCTTCTCATATGATGCAATGTCCGTCGGATTATAGCTCATCACAGCTGAATGCCTCACCAGCGAGGCGGGGTTGGTTAACGCCCGCTCCACGGCACGGTTACTCTCAGGGGTGTTGAACTGTCCGAGGAACCTGACCGCCGTAGCCCTCACCATCAGCGGGAAAAGCTCATTCTCCGGATACAGTATCAGATCAGAAATCACCCTCCGGTCCCCTATTTCCGCTGCCGCGAAGATCTCCCCGTAGTGCGGCCTCGTGCGCTCACCGTACCATTTCAGTATATAACGCTGCGACCACGATGTACTTTTGTCCTTGTGACAGTCATTGCAGGCATTGGGAGCACCTGTCTTTGCCGTCAGGTCAGGACGGGGTATCCGGAAGCTGTGATCACGACGGTAGTCATTGCCAATGTAATACCTGCCGGTCATGTGGCAGTTGACACACTGTGCCCCGGTACCCTCGACATATCTTGGTTCACCGCGGTTGATGAGCCGGCCGGTGCCGGTACTCTCCACATATTTTGGTTCCCCACGGTTGATGAGCCGGCCGGTGCCGGTACTCTCCACATATTTTGGTTCCCCACGGTTGATGAGCCGGCCGGTGCCGGTACTCTCCCGGTATGCCTGCGTTCCCATGCCTGCCGGCAGCCCGTCAGCGATGTTCCCACTGTAAACATTTGATTGGTTCATAAGCTGCCCGCCCGAAACGTTCCCACTGGAGGCACTTGCCTTGCTCATAAGCGGCTCGTCGCCGACAGCCGGATCCATCTTGTGGAAGTGATGCCTGGGGGTATCGTAAATATCCGGACGGTGACACTGAAGGCAGAGTCTGTTGTCTGGCTCAATGGTTCTGACAGAGTGCGAGTCATGGCAGTCGCTGCACATCACCTCCTGCTCATACATCCTGCTCTGGGTGAAGGAACCATATTCATAAACTTCATCCAATAACTGTCCGTCTGTATGATACAGTGGCTGCGCCGTCAGCATAGGAATCATGTAATTGAGCAGATCACTGTTGTCGTCTGTATAGTCTCCCATAATCGCCCTTCGCGAGTGGCACCGTGCGCACACGTTCAGCAGCTCTTCGTTGTTCAGGTCCCGGGTCCGGACAATCAGCCCCGTATTGACATCCTCCGGCCTCGAGCCCTCCGGCAGTGCAGCCCATACCAGGTGCACCGACGCGGGACCGTGGCATGCCTCGCAGCTGACATCGATCTCTGACCAGGTGGTGTTGTATGTTTTTGTGGCCGGGTTGTAGCTCTTCTTCAGGTTGGTTGAGTGGCAGTCGGCGCACATGCCGTTCCAGTTCTGGGCCTGCCGTGTCCAGTGCAGCCAGTTGCCGGGGCCCACCTCTTCATCAGTGTAGACGGTGTCACCCAGGTGGAACCATCTCCCCCGTTCCGTATCCCATGCGATCGGCAGACACTGCAAACGTCCTCCTTCGAACGGCACCAGGTACTGCTGCAGGGGAGTGTACCCGAAGGTATAGGTAACTTCGAAATCCTCGAATTGACCGGTCGCTCCCTCGGTGTTGACAAGGAACTTCCCGTCCCTGCGGAAGAAGCGGTGCACCTCTCCCCTGTGCGTGAACTCAAAATCGTTGAAATCACCAAGAACGGTGCTGTCTGTGGCGATGTCCATCGCCAGGTCATGGTGTGATCCCTTCCAGAGGTCATACTCCCTTTTGTGGCATTCGATGCAGGTTGCAGCGCCGGTGAAAGAGGGACCTTGCACCCGCTCCGTGCCTTCTCTTTCCGGAGCCGTACGCAACAGGTAAACAGGAAATGAGACTGCCAGCAGCACTGTGGCTATGAAACCGGTCCTCTTCCAGTTCCTCATCCCTTCCGCACTGCCAGACCCTTTCATTTCCCTGGCGCTCATCCCGTCTCTGTGATCATTAAAGAGCATAGGTCAGCTGGTTGGATTCAAACCTCTTTCGTCTCGTTATGCTGCCCAAATCGACCTTCAACTTTCCTTCCTCTATGATGACGGGCAGGTAGTCAAGTGGCCGGGGTGCGGGTGAGCTGAGAACGATACCCCTGCGGTCAAATGCCGATGAATGGCACGGGCAGTCGAACTGGCGGCACTCCTCATTCCACAGTACCGAACAGCCCAGGTGCGGGCAGGTCAGTGAGAGCGCCAGGAATCCACCGTCCTCCTCCCTGACGATGTAGAGCCTGTTGACCCTGTCGGGGGTGACTGAGCCTGCCGGGAACTCCTCTACGCTGCCAATCACGCGGAGGGTGTCTGCCGGCCTGCTCTTATGGTTTTCCTTTGATGGTTTGAGAAGGCTGAGGATAAACCACAGAAATTCAGCCAGGGCAATGATGCCGAGTATCTGCCAGAGCCTCTTCAGGAAGTTCCGCCTTACTCTCTGGTGTTCCGACCCTGTATGTTCTATTCTGCCGCTCACCTTCTGACTTTATCCTTTCATAATCACATGTTCCACGGCCACACCAGGTTCATTCCTTCTCCCCTGAAGAGTATCCCGGTAACGGTAAGCACGGTATAAGATACAACCATCAGTACCACAATCGATTGTATCATCTCGAAGCGTTTGAGTGAGTAGAGTTTGCGGAGATATTTCAGGAAGAGCCACATTGTGCCGGCTGCCAGGATGAACGGAACAAGCCCCGTGGTAAGCAGCGATGGCGCTTTTGGCAGAAGAGCCTCAGGGTCAGGGAGGAGCTCACTTACAGATATGAAGATGATTGTCATTATTATACCTGTTGCGGCCGCCATTTTTGCCGATCTGATTCCGACAGGCGACAGGAACCAGATACCCTGGTTTCTATCAGTGCTTTTCATGTATGGCATCCATACAGCTGCAGCCAGTACCGTCACAGGCAGTATGAAGACTGCAAACAGCGGGTGAAAATGAATCAGCAGTTCCTGGAGACCCATGAAGTACCATTGTGCTTTGGCAGGGTTGGGACTGAAGGCAGGGTTTGCCCTATCACGCAGGGGGGCGTCGAGAAGGCTGCTGATAAAAAATATAACCCCGAGCAGCGCCATGGCAACAATAAACTCCCTGTTTATGAGGTGCGGCCTGGTATCGACCATCGGGCTTTCTTTGTCCTTCTCCGCCACGATAACGCCTCCGGCATGCCGGATCCTCCAGAAATGCCATGCCATCAGGGCTATAATGAGCAGAGGGATGACTCCGGTATGCAGGTTGAAGAAGTTGGTGAGCGTAGGCTGGCCAACCTCTGCTCCTCCAAGAAGGACTCTGCGAATCGGTTCTCCCGCCAGCGGGATGTAGGAGAGCAGGCTTGTGGCAACCGTTACGGCCCAGTATGAAAGCTGGTCCCACGGCAGGAGGTATCCGGTGAAGTTGGAGAGTACCAGCAGCAGCAGCAGTGCCAGTCCTGTTATCCATGTAACGTCTCTCGGCGGACGGTAAGCGCCGGTGAATGCCACGCGTAGCATGTGGAGGAAGGCAATCCACACAAAGGCTATTGCGCTCCAGTGGTGGATATTGCGCAGCATCTTCCCGAATAGCAGGCTCTCCTGCATGTTCAGTATCGAGTTATAGGCACTCTCCGGGGAGGGTTCATAGTGAAACTTGAGCAGCAGTCCGGTGATTACCTGTATCACAAGGAGTATGGCTGCCATGCCGCCCAGGCCAAAGGTGAGAGTGAAACGGAATGTCGATTCCCTTACCTTCCGCGGATGCAGGTGAAGAATTAGTCCGAAGTGCGATTTCTCGCTCTTTTCAGTGGCGTAATGCTCTGTCATCAGACTAAAATACTTAATTTTCCTTGAAAATGAGGCAGACTATGAACGAAGAGAAAAAGATCATTACCCCGAGGCTGGTAATCATGCTGCTGCTGGCAGTTGTGGTGATACCGATGCTTCCCCTGCTTGTTTCAGGGCAATGGAACTGGACTGAAGCCTGGATATATGCTGCCATCTGCGTTCTGGGCTTTGTATTAAGCAGGGTTCTGGCTGCCAGGAGGAATCCGGGATTGCTGGCTGAGAGGGCCCGGTTTGGCCAGCAGGCTGACGCCAAATCATGGGACAGGAAGATGACTCTGCTTCTCACGCTGGGTGGCCTGATCATCCATCTTGTGCCCGGGCTCGACAGGCTTAAGGGGTGGTCAGCGGGACTCAGCATGCCGTGGGTGGTTGCCGGGTTCTTTCTTGTTATTGCGGGCTACTTCCTGGGATCATACGCCATCGTTACCAACCGGTATTTCTCAGGTATGGTGAGGATACAGAACGACCGTGATCACAGGGTGGTTTCTTCCGGACCTTACCGTTGGGTCCGCCATCCCGGGTACCTTGGTGCGGCGATAACATACACCGGCATACCCTTTTTCCTTGATTCAGTATGGACTCTGATCCCCGTGGCAATCACGATAGGGATCCTGGTCATCCGCACATCACTTGAAGACCGTACGCTGCAAAGTGAACTGGCCGGTTATGAGGAATATGCCCGGCATACACGGTACCGTCTCTTACCGGGTGTATGGTGAATTCAATTTTATTTTATCTTTGCCCCCGTCCGGGACGTTAGCTCAGTCGGTTTAGTCCGCCAGCCGGCGGATCACACGAAAGGAGCTTTGACATAAGGGACGTTAGCTCAGTCGGTTTAGTCCGCCAGCCGGCGGATCACACGAAAGGAGCTTTGACATAAGGGACGTTAGCTCAGTCGGTTTAGTCCGCCAGCCGGCGGATCACGCGCAAGGAGCTTTGACATAAGGGACGTTAGCTCAGTCGGCTTAGTCCGCCAGCCGGCGGATCACACGAAAGGAGCTTTGACATAAGGGACGTTAGCTCAGTCGGTTTAGAGCGCTTGCTTCACACGCAAGAGGTCACTGGTTCGAATCCAGTACGTCCCACATAAAGTCCGGGGTCGGACCAATCCATAGCCTTAACTATCTGAATGTTATGATCATGATTAAGGCTGATTCAGCGCTTAGGATTATGTTTTTGACTCATTTTATGAATTGTAAGGATAAAGATAGTCCCCTTCGGCAAGAGTAAAACTATTTTCGCTAGAGGTCACTGGTTCGAATCCAGTATCAATCAGGTACCTCACACTTATTATCAAAACCCAATGTGATTCTGATTAACCTAGCTGTGATTACTCGAAATTCTTTTCTATTTTTCACAGGTGTGACCAATTGAGTGACATCTGAGTGAAAGATTGAACAAGTGAAACGATGAAGAAAAACAGTTTAATCAGCGCTGGTGCCAGTAGCAAGCCGGGGAACTGCCTGCTTTCAATTCGAATAGGGCTGATGATGATCCTCCTGCTGCCGTTCCTGTCGGTATCAGCCGAATACAGAGGTGTTGTATTTAATGACCTGAACAGGAACAGACAACACGATGCCGGCGAAAAAGGAATGAGCGGAGTGGCTGTGTCAGACGGACTGAATGTGGTCCTGACTGACAAAAGCGGCACCTTCAGACTACCGGGAATTAACGAAACGAAGTTCATCCGCATAACCCCCCCGGCAGGCTACAGGTCCTCAGGCAACTTTTACCTAAAAGCCGAAAGCCGGGAGTCAGGGTATGATTTCGGGCTTGTCCCTTTCCGGACTTCGGAAAATAAAACGGTTCGCCATTTGCAGCTCACTGATACTGAAACCGGTACCGACTATGGATGGATAGGTCCGATAAGGGATTATTCTGCAAATGAGGATATCAGCTTTATAATCCATACCGGTGATATCTGTTATGAATACGGGCTGAATTTTCATGGAAGCAATGTCACCAGTGAGACGATGGGGGTACCTGTTTACTACTGCATCGGGAACCACGACCTTGTAAAAGGCAATTATGGTGAAGAACTCTATGAAAAAAATTTCGGACCGGTGTATTATTCTTTCGATGCCGGGAACACCCACTTCATAGTCACTCCGATGCTTACCGGGGATTATCAGCCCTCATACACCAAAGAAGACGTCTACAGGTGGATAAAAAACGATCTCCGGCTTGTTGATCCATCCAAAAACCTCGTGGTCTTCAATCATAACCTCCTTACTCTGGGCGATGAGTTCATCTACGGAATTAATGAAACGGAAAAGATCAACCTTGGTGACCATAACCTGAAGGCCTGGATTTACGGACACAGGCACTCCAATTACCTTATACATCACGGAAACAGCGGTATAGTTTCCTACTGCAGTGCCCCTCCGAACAAAGGGGGAATAGATCACTCCGTTTCAAATTTCCCTGTGTATGAAATTGATGGCGACGGCAATATTTCGGTCCGACCCAGATACAACTTTCTCGTCAATCACCTTACTATCCTGAGTCCCTCAGGCAGTCAGACCCTGGTGGATGAAACGGGACAGCTCCTGATTTCGGTGAATACCTATTCAACAGCCTCCCCCACGGAAACAGTAGCATTCAAAGTTGAAGGGGCGAAGAAATGGACAACACTCCAGAGTCAGACTGATTGGAACTGGACAGGGAAAATAGGGGTGCACAACATGCGCCGCGGTGTCCCTTACACAATCCATTTCAGAGTACAGTTAAAGAACGGCAACAGTTACTCCTCAGTCCGGAGCTTCGTCATACCCCCGGTCGATCCTGTCGGCGCTGACTCAGATAATCCATCCGGTGATCCGCTTCACCTGAAGTGGATTGTAAATGCCGGCTCGGGAGCCGGAATCAGCGCACCGGTATATTCAGAAGGCGTATTGTATATTGCTGTATACGAGGACTATGGAACCGGCAATAAGATATTGGCCTTCGACGCTGCAACCGGAAAAATGATCTGGCAGCATTTGACTGAAAATCCCGTTAAAAACACTATCTCGGTGTCAGACGGCAGTGTCTACTCCACCGACCAGAGAGGGATTGCCTATGCAATTAATGCCCGGAGCGGCGAACTCGCCTGGAAAAGGGATCTCGGAGTCGGCAACCTCCCATTGCCGGTTAACGGAGGAGTGGTACACAAGGGTGTTTACTATTGCGGATACGGAAATTACCTGTCTGCGCTTGATTGCAACGATGGGAGACTGATCTGGAAGAATGCGAGCTGGAACGGAGGTGTTGGAACAGTCTCAACTATGATTGTGTCCGGTAATACACTTATCGCCGGCTCCAACTGGCAGGCCCTTTACGGCCACGACCTCCAGTCCGGTGCAAAAAAGTGGGAGGTGGCAAGTGACGGCATTCGCTATTGTAACGGCACAGCCACATGCGTTGGTGATACCCTGTTTTTCGCAGCCGAGAGAGCCTTGATCAGAATGAACCCTGCCACCGGAGAACTGTATAAGGTTAATCCTGTTCCTTATGACATGCAGGTGGCTTCCGCTCCGCTTGTAAATGACAGGATGATAGTGACCGGCACCTCGGCTGAGGGACTTGTAGCCTGGGACCGTTTTACGTCAGAAGAGCTCTGGAAGGTGAAGCCCGGCACATCGCTGGTGTATACTGCTCCGTATTCAAAACCGCCGGCTTCCACCGTTGAATCCTCGCCGTTAGCGGTGGGACAGATGATCATCTTCGGCGCTTCTGACGGATACCTGTATTCCCTTGATCGCGACAACGGAAGAATCATGGACAAAATAAATCTTGGAGCTCCTGTTTTCAGCACTGCCTGCCTTGCAGGCAACCTCCTGTATGTGGCTGATTTCTCAGGGAATATTTCCTGCTTTAATTTAAATAATTAGCGCGAGTAAATTGCTCTGTTGACAGCCAGACATTCGTACTTCTTTATCTGCAAAAGATAGTGGTCACCACATTCACCCATCGGGTGATTTGTGGTGACCACTATATAATGTTAAAGCAAGATTTTCTCTTTACTCCTCGACCAGGGTGCCACCAGAATATCTCACCCTGAGACTAACCTCTGAATTACGTGTAAATTCCTTTGATGTAAGGACTTGTCCGTTCTGACCGGCATAAACGGTGATGGCAAATTCCTCGTTTTCAAATTTGCCCTTGTTTGTAAACCTGGCCATGCGCGACGAACCCGGTACAAGCTTGTTTGACGGATCAATGGACTCACCGGTGATCCATAAATGAACATCTGAAGAAGAACCGTTAATCATTGTTACTTCAATCTCGAACTCTTTCTGGCATCCCGGACAAACTGACATCAGCAATAACAATGCGAGCCCTGACAGCAGGACAGATAATTTTTTCATTTTCACAGAAACCTCCTTTTTTTGGTTACGGATACAATTATAACGAAAGTCATCCATACCAATTATGCCGCAGAATCATGCTTTAAAGCATCTTTCATCATGGGGTCGGACCAGGCTATTGTTTTGGTTCTATTGATATTAAAATTCGCTTATAGGTCGTTACGGCCCTTAAAATGATGTTTTTGACACAATATTGTCGTCGTAAGGATAGGGAAAGTCCCCTTCGGCAAGAGTAAAACTATCCTCCGATTGTGTAATCCTCCCTGGGGATGGTTTGATATTAAGCTCCAATCTGATCTTTTCAATGAAGTCTTCGTCCCCGACGGCAATGCTCTCTGTCCATTTCGGCTCCCGCTTCTGAATATCTTTTGTTAAAGCCTCCTGCACCCATTCAGCTTGTACGCTTTGTAATTGATCAATTGATTCGTAACCCAGGACATCAAGCAAAGTCTTATAGTCAATTATCGAATATCGCTGTTTTGGATTTGCAATCTCATAATACCCTGACTCCTCCCATTTTATAGGGTGATCAACCATGCCAGCCCTGACCATGTTCAT
>Ga0209613_1001208_pt1 | contig 23523 bp, 37 predicted proteins | sample BioC13SIPDNA_2_FD_185747 | JGI IMG/M metagenome (GOLD analysis project Ga0209613, IMG submission 185747) | Anaerobic biogas reactor microbial communites from Washington, USA - Biogas_R2_A C13 SIP DNA (SPAdes) (version 2) | ecosystem: Engineered > Bioreactor > Anaerobic > Unclassified | place... | reverse complement strand
GATGAACTGAACGCGGCTACACAAGCGACAACGGATACCGCTGGCGCTCTGCGCAATGCCATCTCCCGCGCTGAAACAGCTGACGCTCGCATTGCCGAGCTGGAGGCGGAAATTGACCAACTTACCGCTCGATGGCGTCAAGAGCGGCAGGATAATAAATGGATTCCGGAGGTGAAATAATGTGTCAATTCTTTAGTTTCGTAACAGACCCAGTTGGTCACCTAGCGGAGTATTACCACTTCGACTGGGAGTATCGCAAGGCAAACTTGGATGATGAAGGAGTGGATAGTCATTCACATATTTGTGCGCATTTCAATCTTGACGAGGATAGGTGCAATAAATACGAATTCAATCCACTAACTAACAAGTTTGAAATCGACATGATTAACTCGGAGCGTGACGACAGCGAAGCGGCTGAAAAATGGGCGAAGAGGCAGGACTTCAAAGAGATTGTCGAGCCACTTATTATCAAGCCGATTGTCAAACCGTTTGAACTTCCGGCAGTAGAACGTGTGACCGACGAACAGATTGACTGGTTGAAATCATGGGCTTCTGTCAGGGCTTCTGTCAGGGTTTCGGTCTGGGATGCGGTCAGGGATGCGGTCGGGGATTCGGTCGGGGATTCGGTCTGGCGTGAGTGCAATTCGTTCTGGGCTTCGGTCGGGAATTCGGTCTGGGCTTACGTCTCGTCGTTTTTTGCCATTGACTTCAACCACGATTTCTCGCCTGCAGTGAATCTTTGGAATGCAGGGCTTGTGCCATCGTTTGACGGCACTATGTGGCGGTTGCACAGCGGCACGAAAGCGGATGTGGTTTACGAGTGGACACCGGAGGAGCGTGAGGACAGTGAGTAATTGGGAAAAGACAATGAAAGAATGGGACGATAGCATCCCCGACGGAATCAAGCACCTATCGGCAGAAAACCGAGTGCTAACACGAAAAGTTCGTGAGCTCGAAGCCGAGAACGAAGCACTCAAAGCCGCCCTCGATCTGATATTTGTGAATTTGAGAGTCAGAACAATGGCGACGCGCCCCAAAGCTAATTAAAGTGTCAGTTGACATTTTGGACGGATGGCAAACGAACAGTGTTTAATATTCCGATTGAGGTTGACTTAAGCCCTGTTGCCGAAAAATACACGTTGATAAAGGAATAACAATGACTAACCCCACCTGCCCAATGTGCGGCATGACCGCATTGCACTACGATAGCTCAGGAACTGGTACTGACATTGAAACATGGATCGCCTGCAGTTTCTGTGGCTGGAATGATAAGCCAGAAGATGTGGAGTTTGATCCACTGGCTGATGATGAAGAAATTCGGTTTTAGAAAGGAACTGAATGATGACTGAAGAAAAATTACGCGCGGAGATTAACGAGTTGAAAGCCGAAAACGCCACCTTGAAAGAGGCAATGCGGTGGAGAAACATTGAAACTGAACCGCCAAAAGAAGGTCAACAGATACTTGCAGTTGGTCATGACAATACCGGATGGGTTTACAAATTTCGATATGACCCCCGTATGTGGGGGGGCAGTTTTGGCGCAACCTTGCCCAAAGTTTATAAATTATGGCTGCCAGTGCCAGTACCGTCAGAGGTGACAAAATGATACTCGCACGGTGCGGCAAGTTTACTCAACGCGTTGTCATAACCCTCAACCACGAAACTTGTAAGAATTTTAGGAAGCAAAAGGTGGCGGAATGAGCCCTTTCGTCGTAATTTGGAACGATAAGCCCGAAAGCGGGTACAACATGACGCTCTTCGACACCAAAGAGGAAGCACTGGAATTCGGGGAGTACCTGATAGCGCTGGATAAGTCTTATTCGGTTACGGTGTGCAGTGTGATTAGATATTACTTGCACGAAAGGAAAAAGAAATGAGCGCAAAACAATATCGCAAAAAGATAAGAATTGAAGCCATGCAGTATAACGGGAACAATCATGAGGAGATCAGCAGGTGGGTTGCCCAAAACAAAGGGAACGCATTTTGCAGTTACATGATGTTACTCACATTGCCCCCTTCAACACGGTTTGAAATTCACGAAACACTTCACGGCAACTATAAAATCGAGCCAACTGATTGGATCGTCAAGCCTTACGAAATGGATGACGATTATTATCTCGTTGTCGGTTCAGAGACATTCGAAGAAAACTATGAAGAGGTGAAAAAATGGCTAAAAAATACGAAATGAACATGGTCATTACCAACGGGGTTATAACGAAATTAGTCCCGACTGTTGCTGAACAAGTCAAAACCAAAATTTTGCCAAACTATATCTTCATGCTCCACAGGAACGAGTCCGATCCGAAGACGTGGACTATTTCGGAATTTGGGAGTGGGCGAGCGGTTTGCGCTGGACTTCCAACACGTCAAGCGGCAATTGATAAGCTGAACAAGGTTTTGGAAAGCCGGAGCGATGATTTGGTGCGCATTGTAAAAAGCTTTATTGAAAAAGACGGATATATCAATGAGATTTGGAAAGAGGTGAAATAATGGCAAAAAAATACAAAATCAATGTTCTAACACAGAATGGCATTAAGCAGGTTATCGCTGAACGCATTTTAGAGCCTTTGTGCCCTAATCATTTGCTTATGCTGCACCGCTCAATAAAAGACGGAAGGCGATGGTCAGTTACTGAGTTTGGTACCGGTTTGGCGCTTAGATAAAATTAGAAATGAAAGGAACAAAAATGAACAAAGAAGAAATCATCAAACAGGCAGAGGAATTACTCGACCAACTGGATGACTACAAAATCGGAGTTGACATGCTCTCCCGTGAAAAAGCACGGCTAATTGACGAAGCAATCCCGCCGGAAGTGAAGGCAACGCTTGCTGATATTGAAGCGGAATTCAGAGATAAACTATTGGAGCTGAACACTGAAATCGAACAGTTGGAAATCATATTGAAGCATTCGGCGGTACAAATTGAGGAGACAATCAAATCCGACACCATGATGGTGGTGTATTCCAAACCACGCGCGACATGGGATACAAAAGGGCTTGAAGGTTACATGGTTGCGCACCCCGAAATCGAACAATTCCGGAAAACAAGTGCGATGGGATCAGCCAGTATTCGTAGAAGGTAGGTGACAACCATGGAAAAGCTGAACGAGTTAATAGCAAACGAAACTGGCAGTCAGATTGAGAGTGTCAAGCCAATTTGGGAACAGTTCGGTGAATTCGAGCGGTTGAAGGCTTGGTTCGTGTTTCAGTGGCTGGAGTATATTGGCAGCTTTTACGGAATGGGAGAAATATCGAGAGCGGAGCTTGCGATAAAACTAACCGCTTACATTGACAAGATATAGGTCGCAGGGCGTGAAGGGGGCACGCTATCGAAAGGGAACGGGCTATGATGATACGAGTACAGAACGGAATGAACGCAATCGCAACCGAGCCTGACATGTTATGGGAGATGGAGAGGCGGTATAAGATTTTATGCCCAGTTGCTCCGACACTGAATCAGAAAACGCAGGTTGCGAAACGGGATTCACGTCTTGCCGGAATACTGGGAGAGATTGTTTTTGAGCGGATGTATCCCACAGCCAAACGCTCCACTGACTTGCGATGGGATTATTGGTATCGGGATCAGAAAATTGACGTGAAATGCAAACTGCGCAAAGTGCCGCCGCATTACGGATTAGATGCCAGTATTTACGCTTATCAACTGCGGAACTGTCAAGCTGACGTGTATTACTTCATGAGCACGATTGCGGATTTCACGATAGTTTGGCTATGTGGATGGATTGGCAGGAAAGAGATGATAAACCACCCCGCGAGTGAGTATTGGAAGGCGGGCGATATTGATGACACAAACGGCAAACGCTTTTCAGCAGACACGCTGAACTTACCTTATTCGAAATTGAACAAAATCAGATTAGAAAGGACATGAGATGGGACTTCAGATATTCAAACACCCGATAACGCAGCGCAAATATTTCGTTCGTGTTTATCGCAGTACGCTTTTGGGTTACAAGGAGCGTAAGGAATATGAATTCACGAATTACGATGACGCAATTGAAAAAGCGCAGGAACTGGAAAAGGAATTGTGGCTGAAAGAAAACGATGAAGTTATTATTATCGAAGTCACAAAAGTAATGAAACAGTTGGAAAGGAAGCAGTGAACGAAATGAGCATGAGTGGAAAAGGAATTCAATTACTCGCCCGTTATACGAACGCAGTATATGACAATGAGCGAGACGGAACGAACGAAACGGCATACACCGCCTGCAAAGCTCACGGCGAAATTGAGGCTTACATTTCAGCACTGGAGGCTGAAATCAAACGCTTGAAAGAGGCGTTAACACACTGGCTGGAGTTGCCGGAAGTGGACGAATGAACGCCCACTGCGAGGATTGCGCACACTGGAGAAGGCATGATGAATATACCGGATTATGCGTTTCTCCCCCAAAAGACAGTCACTGCCCGCATTTGGAATATCGTTATCGCTACGAGGAGTGCGAGCGTTATCGGCGTAGAATGAAGCAATTGCAAGTGAAGTTTTCGTTCCAGAACGAGATGTGGTAGAATGAAGAACTGGAAAGGAGCGCAATGACGAACTTTGCATTATCGGATGATGTTGTCAAGACATTCATCAGATTGTTTGAAGAAGTGAGAGATAAGCAATTTCTAATTGGTGACGCGCTAAACGATTTGATTGCGGCGCATGGCAACAAAGCACAGGTGATTAACTATCTGGCGGGTGCGTTGAATGTATCCGCCAGTACGCTTTATGATTACTCGCGCGTTGCTGAAACGTGGACGCTTGTTCACCGAGAAACGTATCAGGCGTTGGATTGGACGATATATCGAAACACTGACCCGAACGAACCCGCTGACATTGAACTACTGGAGATGTGCATTGACGAGGGTTGGAACGCCAGTAAATTAAAATCGGCGAAATATCCACAGTCAGAGGACGACCTAACTAATTCCTTACTGGCTTTTGTAAAACGCCTTAAATCATCGAATTTTAGCCGCTTACAGGCTTTAGGAGAACTTCTAACAACGATAATTAATAATTATTTTGAAACAGTAACAGAGGAAGATTGAAAACATGAAACTCCGTTGGATATACTATGAACTGCGGTACTGGTATTTGAAGATGTTGTATGCGCTAAAGCTTACTGATGAATATCCGCTTATCCGCCCGTTATGGTTATTGCGTAGTATGACGGATAAGGTGCAGCCGATAATCTTCACTTACAAAACAAGTGATGAAGAATCGAAGTAGTAATCAACGCAGGCTGAACGAGGCATACGCAAAGGCGCAGCTGCAGGAAAGGCGGTACATGAGTGAACATAACGAGCAGGTAGCATTATTCGAGGCACTGGCGTTGCACCCCGAGTGCAAGTGGGTATTCGCTATTCCAAACGGGTTTTATTCCATCCCCGCGCAAAAGAATAAGATGAAAAAAGAGGGCTTGAAAAAAGGCGTCTGGGATTTATGCGCACCCTACCCGCGAGGTGGTTATCACGGGTTATTTGTTGAAATGAAATTTGGCAGCAACAAGCTAACGCCGGAGCAGGTGGAATTTGGTGACTTTGCGAGCAGTGAGGGTTATTTGTGCAGAGTTGCTTATGACTGGTTGACGGCTTATAACTTCATTCTGGAGTACATGGGATTGGAGAAGCATTTTGAGTAAGAATAAAGCAGACTGGAATAACCGGATCGTTGGCTATGACAATAAACCAGCATCATGGTTCTTAGCAAACGAGGCTAACTGGAGAATACACCCCAAAAATCAGCAGGAAAGTTTAGGCGGCGTTCTTGATGAAGTAGGCTGGGTTCAAGATGTTATCGTGAATAAGCGGACTGGTGAAGAATGGGGAGCAGACCAGAATGTTGAAACGTTGGTAGACGGTCACTTGCGGATTAGCTTAGCCTTACGCAAAGGTGACGAAACGCCCGTGCCTGTGAAATATGTCGATTTATCGCCTGATGAGGAAAGTTTGGTATTGTTGACGCTTGACCCTTTGGGAGCGATGGCGGCAAGCGATAAGGCAAAGTTAGAAGAATTGATGGCAAGCGTACAATCTGATGATGAGCGAGTGCAAGCGATGATGGCGGAGATGGGGGAAAAATTATCCGGTTTTCAATTCGACCCTGACACGCTGGTGGATAGTTTTAGCGGTGCTGTAGACGGCGATTCGGAGTATGGTTCAGTAACGCTAACGGATAAAAGAGATATAATTGAAGAAATAAAAGTACTTGTTAAAAGCGTGGGCATGGAAACGGCTTGCGCATTGTTCTTAGAGGTGCTGAAAAATGCCTAGATGTGGCTCTCAAATAGTGCTATGCGACTTGCCTGTAAGATTTGATACTTATAAAGGCTGTACGCACGCTTGCTCATATTGTTTTGCGCAAAAGAAAACAGATATTACAAAAATCGAGTTTGATGAAAGTCTTGCGTCACTAAAACGATTTGTCGAGGGGAAAAGAACAACGGAAACAAACTGGTGCGACTGGGATATCCCTTTGCATTGGGGCGGCATGAGCGACCCTTTTCAGCCTGCGGAGAAGTTGCATAAAAAAAGTTTAGAATGTTTGAAATATTTAGCAGAAACGCAATACCCGTTTGTGTTTTCAACAAAAGGCAAGCTGATTACTGAACCGGAGTATTTGGAAGTGTTGAGCGAGTGTAATGCGGTTGCGCAAGTATCAATGGTGTCGCCTAAATACGACCGGCTTGAATTAGGTGCGCCTACGTTCAATGAGCGGTTGGAAATGTTGCCGAAACTTGCCGCTGTAACAAAAAGGCTTATCGTGAGAATATCGCCGTATTCGCTGGGGCTTGCTGATGAAGTGGCTTCTTATATGCCTTTGTATAAAGAGGCTGGGGTTTATGGCGTAGAAATTGAAGGAATGAAACGCAGTAAGAAATATAACGGTTTTGTAAAAGTTGGTGGCGATTATTGTTATCCAGTAGATTTATTGCGAAAAGATTTTGAGATAATCAAGAATGCCGCAAAAGAAGCCGGACTTGCTTTTTATGTGGGAGAAAACAGGTTGCGAAATATGGGGGACGATACTTGTTGTTGTGGGGTTGTGGGAGTTGCCGGATTCAAGCCGAATAAGGCTAATCTAAACGCTTATTTGAAGGACGGCAATATCGAGTATACGGATTTAATGAAAACAAATAAAACGACTAGCGTTTTCGTCAATGGTTTTATGCAAAAACAATCCCTTGCGCTTACCGCAAAGCAAAAATCGTATTCAGACCTTATGGAATTAGCCGCCCGTTCAAAGACATTCTTGGAGATTATGGGAGTTAGCTAATGGAATATATAAAGTTGATGTTCAAGTGCAAAGGCTTTATCGCATTCGGGAACTGGAAAAGCAGGTTGCCGAATTGACTTCACGCCTTGACGCGATGAACGGGAGCGGTGAGCCTTGTGACTGACTTCATCGGCGGGCGTGAGTGTTTGTGGACGTACAGGCGAATGTGCGAGAAGACGAGGGTGATTTGGCAGAGTACAAGAATCGCATAATCGGGAGCGGTGTAGAACCGCTTGATAATATCCTGTTCAATCCGCGTAACTGGCGGATTCACCCGTTAAGCCAACAGGACGCGCTAAAAGGCGTGCTGGAAGAGGTCGGGTGGGTGCAGCAGGTTATTGTCAACAAGCGCACGGGCAACCTGATTGACGGGCACTTGCGCTGTCAACTTGCGGCGCGTGAGGGCAACACGACCATTCCGGTGGTTTATGTGGACTTGGAAGAAACTGAAGAGGATTTGATTTTATCGACACTTGACCCGATTGGTGCAATGGCGGCAACGGATAAGCAGAAGTTGGATGAGCTGTTTCGAGACATACAGTCAGACAATGAAAATATTCAGAAACTTATCACAGAAATAGGTGCTAAAGAAGGAATTATACCGCCTGACTTTGAACCAGTTGGAATTGATGAGCAGGGCAGACTCGACGAAAAAGCAAAGGTAACTTGTCCGGAGTGTGGGCATGAGTTTACACCTTGATTGGTGCAGCCACGAAGCCGCAAAGTATGCGGTTGAGCACTGGCATTATTCGAAACGTATGCCGAAATCAAGGCAAGTATATATTGGCGTGTGGGAAGATGAAACATTTATTGGAGCAATTACTTTCGGAAAAAGTATAACGCCTTATTTAGGCGATGCTTATGGATTATCACATACAGAATGTGCAGAATTGACGAGAATTGCTTTAACAAAGCATAAAGAGCCAGTTAGCAGAATAGCCACGATCGCTATAAAACTATTGAAGTTACAAAGCCCAAACTTGAGATTATTAGTTAGTTACGCAGACCCTAATGTCGGGCATAACGGGTCTATTTATCAAGCTATGAACTGGATGTATGTTGGTAATTCTTCAGCAATAAAACAATATTATTGGCGAGGTCAATGGAGAAATGATACCCCGATGTTTACAGCTTTCAAGACGAATCCTAATTTAAGAAAATCTTGTGAATCGAGAGAACTTACTGAAAAGTACAAGTATTTGATGCCACTTGATAACGAAATGCGCAAACAGATTGAACCATTGCGCAAACCTTATCCAAAACGCGGGCGAGGCGAAATAGATAACGCGTCTCAATCCAATGAGGAAACTGGCGGTGCAAGTCCGACCCGTCCGCTCTGATTTTACAGAATGAACACTATAAAAAATGGCTAAATTGACGGTTGACAAGGTGAAAGGACTAATTGACGAGATGATGGGCAACGTCTCAATGGTTGCGCGTACTCTGAATGTTAGTCGCACGACTTTGTATAACTACATCAATTCACATTCAACGGTCAAGGCGAAGCTGGGCGAAGCACGCGAAAAGATGATTGACAACGTGGAGTCGAAGTTATACAGCAAGGCGCTGGACGGTGACACGACTGCGATGATCTTCTTCCTGAAGACGCAGGGCAAGTCACGCGGTTACGTTGAGCGGCAAGAGGTGACGGGAGCGGGTTCAGAACCGATAACCTTTATCATCAAAGAAGCAAAACGTGGAGATGAAAAAGGAGATTGATTTATATCCACAGCAGTTTGGATTCGTAACTACAGAGGCGAATCTATCCGGCTTCATCGCTGGGATTGGAGCGGGTAAAACCTTTGCCGGAGCGGTAAAGGCGATGATGCTTGCGAAGCCAAACACAACCGGAATGATTGTTGCTCCGACATACCGAATGTTACGAGATAGTACGGAATACACGTTTCGTGAAGTTGCGAAAGACGTAATTATTGACGAGATCAAAACAGACGCGACCTATATTCTACGCGGTGGGGGTAGGGTGATTATGCGGTCTGCACATGAACCAGAAAACCTCCGTGGACCAAACTTACACTGGGTATGGATCGACGAAGGCGGGCTGACACGAAAATCAACATGGGATATTTGTTTAGGGCGTATTCGGGCGCAGGGGCAATTCGGGCATATTTGGGTTACGACCACGCCAAAAGGCAAGCGCAACTGGGTTTACGATGTTAGCCAGACTGCTGAAATATACAGGGCGACTACTTTCGACAATCCGCATACAGCGCAGGAATGGAAGGACATTCTTTTATCGAGTTACGAGGGGCAATTCAAGCGGCAGGAGTTGTTCGCTGAATTTGTAGCTTTTGAGGGATTGGTATATCCGCAGTTTGACGCGAGCCAACACGTTAAAGAGATGAACCCGCGCAACTATATCGGATTCGGACTGGGCACGGATGAAGGTTACACGAATCCGGCTGCAATTCTGAAAATCTATTTTGATGGTGATGACAACTTCTATATCGCAGAGGAATATTATAGAACTGGTAAACTTCAAAGTGAGATTGTAGAAGAGCACCTCCGCATGGCTGGGGATCACAATCCGGAAATCATTGCAGATAGCAGCGCGGCTGGGTTGATTGCCGCATTGCGGGACGCTGGGCTTGATGTTCAACCCAGAACAGGAGGTGTGTTGGAAGGCATTAAACGAATGCAGGAATTGTTTGCGAAAAACAAGATTATAATTGATCCGCAGTGCGTAAATCTAATTGCGGAACTGGAGAGTTATTCTTGGAAAGATGGCAAGGACGAACCGGTGAAGGAATTTGACCACGCCGCTGACAGTGCCAGATATTACATTACACGAAAGAAAAAGCCCGCCTTGAAGGCACGGCAATGGAGGTATTAATGAATCCCGATTTAGAATTATTGATGGGCGAGCTTGGAAAGCAGGCTGAAAATGTGCACGTATTCCGGCGATATTACAGTGGTGACCAACCGCTGATGTACACGCACCAACGATTAAAAGACGTGTTCAACAAGTCGACGGTGCGTTTTATTCAGAATTGGTGTGCAGTGGTTGTCGACAGCACGGCAGATAGAATTGACTTGAAAGGGTTTGACAATCCGAAAAAGCGGGCGAACAAACGGCTTGACGACTTTTGGGAAGATCAGTTCATTGACATGGTATCAAGGCAGGTTCATCAAGACGCGCTTGTTACTGGTGATGGGTACGTTATGCTTGACCGGATCAACGGACAGACACGCGCTTATTACAACTCGCCGGATAAGGTATTTCTCGACTACGAAAAGAACGATCCGAACAAAAAGCGGGCTGGGATTAAGTGCTATTACGACCCGCAGGATAACATGACCCGTGTTTATTTGTATTACCCGACCCGCATTGAAAAGTACGAGCAACAGGGGAACGAACGGGATTTGAACAAGTTTATATTGGTAGACGAATACGCAAATGATTTTGGTGACGTACCGATAATTCACTTCAGCTGCCAACCGGAATTGACGAACGTGATGCCGATTCAGGATGCAATTAATAAGACATTCAGTGACATGATGGTGGTTAGTGAATTTGGCGCATTCCCACAAAGGTGGATGATTACGAACGCTGATATATCGACATTGAAAGCAACTCCACAGGCGATAATGCAGATTCCAAAGGGGGTGAGTGAAGAGGAAGATACCAGTGTTGGAGAATTCAGCACTGCTAATCTGACGATGTTCCTGGAGACAATCGACAAGCTGACCAACTCGATTGCGGTTATTTCTCGAACGCCGAAGCATTATTTCTTCAACGTTGGTGCGAACATCTCCGGTGAAGCCTTGCAGGTAATGGAAACGCCGCTGATTAAGAAAGTGGAAAAGCTGATAACCAACTTTGAGCATGGCTGGCTTGAACTTGCCGCATTAATTGACGCGACAGAGGGAACGACTTGTGTGTGGGAGCGACCCGAAACACAGCAAACGCTAATGGAAACGCAGGCGATGAAAACCATGCTTGAAATGGGGATTCCGCTTGTAACCATATTGAAGCAGTACGGCTGGACGATGGACGAAATCGAACAGTTGAAACAGGATCAAGAGGAGCAGAAGCTGAAAGAGGCGACAGTGATGGATAACGCGATAATCAATGCACTGTCACGGCTTGAACAGAGCAATAATCCGTACAATCTCAACTCACTAAGGCAAACGCAGGCAGAACGAGGTGTGGCTGAATAATGCCAGTATCTGAGATAGTAAGACGGGCGTTGCAGTACAAAACCGCGTTGGATGGGCGCACTGGGTATCAGTACCTCCAAATGCGGGATTACTGGATTGCGGTTAGGTCAAGCTTATATTCGCAGGCGCAAACGGTGGCACAGGAAATACTGGAGCGATTCCCTGATGGCGGCGCGAGTATGCAGTGGGTTAGGGAGCTTGATTATTATCGGGCGCTTACTGAGCAAGCTGATAACGTTATCGCACAGTATGGCAGTTGGGGGCAGACGTACACGCTCCAACAGGTACTTGACGAATATCGGATCAGTGCTGATGAAGCCGTGAATCTGATTAACATTGAACGAACGCAGGGGATGGGTTATTTCAAAGGGCTTGCACGCCCGCAGCTGGAGATGATGGCGGGCTTTGCGCAGGCAGACGCTCCACTGGGAAAACTCTTTGCCGGAATTGGTGAAGGGGCAAGGGAGCAGCTCACAGCGTCACTGATGGAAGGATTGGCAAAGGGAATGCCGAGTAAAAAGATTGCCGAATTGATGGTGAGCAACTTCAACATTCCGTTTGTTCGTGCTAATCTAATTGCCCGTACTGAAGTGAACAGAGCGCACAGGGCAAGCTCACTGGAAACCTACCAGAACCACAAAATCCGCCGATTTAAACGGATGGCAAGCAAGCAGCGGGCTTGCATGGCTTGTCTGATGTTAGACGGGCAAATTTACACATCTGAACACGAACTGGACGACCACCCGAATGGTGCTTGCGTTATGGTGCCGTGGGTTGATGGCGCAGACGAGCCGACATGGGATTATGGCAAAGATTATTTCATGGGCTTGTCGGAAGAGGAACAGCGTAAGCGCATGGGCAACGCTTATTATGAGGCATGGCAGAGAGGCGATTACCAGTTGGATGATTTAGCACGAATACAAAAAAACCGAGTGTGGGGTGGTAGCCCGCAGGTTGTTCCGTTGAAGGAATTATCACCTGATTGGAAGTCGTGGTATGCAAGGGATAAATAAATCCTTGTAATTATTAAAAGTATGATAAAATAACGAAGGAGATGAAATGGCAGAACCAGAAAAGACAGACGAAGCGGGAGAAAAGGCAACATTCGAGACGTTTGAAGCCTTCCTTACTGAACAGCCAGAGGCAATAAAAGCCTTGTACGAAACAACGGTATCGGGCTTGAAGAGTGCGTTGGAATCGGAAAGGGAAAGCCGTAAGAAACTGTCAGAGCAGGTGAAGTCACTCGCACCGCAAGTAGAAAAAGGGAGTGAACTGGAGAAGCGTTTGGCGGAGACCGCCAGAATGTTGCAGGAAGCAGAACAGCGTGAAGCCGAGAGCAGCAGACATGCAAAGTTCATCGATCAAGCAATTAGACCGGGTGTCAATTGCACGAATCCAAAGGCGGCGTACGCCTTGGCAACAGCGGAGGGATTATTCTCTGAGCAGGGAGAGCCTGACTGGGAAAAGCTCCGTACACTTGCACCAGAACTATTTCGTGTAGCCGGAATAACAGCTGCCGGAGCAACCGGCAAAGTCACCGGCGATGACATCAATGCCCTGATCAGACGAAAGATTGGTGTGCATTAAGGTTAAATTACTTGGAGGTAAACAATGATTGCAAAAAATGACGCAGAAGCCCTCTTCAAAGAGGACGTTGCGCAGGAAATTTTTAAGCACGTTGCCGAGAATTCGGTTGTGCTTTCACTCGGACGCAGGCTTGCGAACATGACTGCCGGACAGCGCCGGCTCCCGATCATGAGCGCGTTGCCGATGGCGTACTGGGTTGACGGAGTGCCGGGTGATCCGGCTGACAAAAGCCCGTCTGGACAGAACACGCTGGGATTCAAGCAGACTACAACCGCAGAATGGAAAAACAAGTACATTCACGCCGAAGAAATCGCCGTGATTGTTCCCATTCCGGTATCTGTGGCAGAGGATTCGAGCTATGACATTTTCGGTGAGATTAAGCCATATATCGGCGAGGCATTCGGAGCGGTAATTGACGCCGCGGTACTTCATGGCACAAACGCACCGAGCAACTTCCCGACGGATATTGTTGCTGCTGCAAAGGCGGCTGGTAACAGTCTGGAATTAGCTGACATTGGCGATTTGTACGACGACATCATGGGCTATGACGATTCCACTTCAACGCCCGGGTTGATCAGTCATGTCGAACTGGACGGTTATATGCCCACTGGTTTTGTCGCAGGCGTTTCAATGCGTGGTAGACTGCGCGGCTTGCGTGATTCCAGCTCCGGCTTGCCAATATTCCGACCCGCAGTTGAGGGAATGGCTCCGGGCACTGCGCCTTACACTATAGATGGTGTGCCGACTTACTTCCCGATGAACGGTGGTTTTGACGAGAGCGAAGCCCTGATGATTGCTGGTGATTGGAGTAAGCTGGTATACGCATTCCGTACTGATCTGACTTACAAAATTTTGGATCAGGCAGTGATTCAAGACCCAGACACGGGCGATATTATCTATAATCTCGCTCAGCAGGACATGGTTGCCTTGCGTTGTTACATGCGCTGGGGCTGGCAGGTGCCTAACCCAGTAAATCGGGCAAACGAAGTCGAAGCGACACGTTATCCGTTCGCGGTGCTTGAACCGGGAACTGGTAGCGGTAGCAGCTCGCCTTCCTAATCGGGGATCTCCCTGTCTATAATTCAGGCGGTGTAAAAGCCGCCTGAAAGGAAAGGCGCGAGATGATATCACATGAAGACGTGGCAAAGTTGCGGCGATTTGTTGCAGAGCCAACGCAGGCGATTTACACTGACACCGATTTGGTTTGTTTGATAGAAGAAACAGCGGTTGCGGATGTCAGTGGGAATGACCCGAACAGCGATGGCTGGATTCCCACTTATGATTTGTTCAAGGCAGCGTCAGATATTTGGCTTGAAAAGGCAAGCGCAGTGGCTGACGAATTTGACTTCAGCTCCGATGGCGGCACTTTCCACCGCTCCCAGAAAGTTGACATGTATGTCAGGCAATCGAACTATTACAAAAGTCGCTCAAAGGCGACATCGCTGATGATGAAGCAGCGACCGTTGGAGCGATTGACGGGTGGCGGCTGGGAAGACTTGCCTTACAAAGACGAGATTGACGAGTACGAAAAGAACCTGACATGACACCGAATATTTGGTCTGAAGCGGATAAAGCGAAAATGCGTGAAGCGGCGGTAAACCACATGGACGATGTGGGCTATCGCAAAGTGTGGAGCGTAACCATTGACGAATATGGGTCTGATATTAGTGACTGGGTTGAAGCAGCAACGCCAACGCCTTGTGGAATAGAAACGCATGAAGGCAAGGAAGTAAAAGGCGTATTACCTGAAACGACCTTTGAAATAACAGTGCGTGTGCCGCAAGATTTCTTTATCGAGGAAACAGACCGCTTTTTGATTACGCAATTCCGTGGTGATCCGGTGGAATGGGAGTATGAATTAACTACTCCTATTCAGCATGGAATTAGTGCTGCACGATTCAGGGCACGAAAGATAGTGAACTGATGGAACTGAAGATAGATTTGGACACGAGCGCAGTAGAACGCAAATTGAACCGCATTGACAAAGGAATCAGGTCGAAAGTGTCACAAGATGCACTAGTAGCGGCTGGTGAAGTATTTGTAGCCCATGCGATTATAAACGCACGAGGTAAGCTGCGGCAATTGACTGGCAATCTATTCAATTCAATTCAAGTTTATGATCCAACGCCTACCCAGTGTGAGGTTGGATCACGCGGAGTAATCTATGCCGCCATTCATGAATTCGGAGGCACCATAAAAAAGAAACGAGCACGAGCTTTATTTTGGGAGGGTGAAGACGGTAAATTGAGGCAGGCACAGGAAGTGACAATTCCGGAGCGTGCTTATTTACGACCGGCATTTGATGAGAATAAAACAGAGGCGTTGAACGCTATGGCGCATGTGATAAAGGAAGTATTGGAATGAGGATAGAAGAGGCATTATGCACTTATTTAGTTGCTAACAACGATATAGCAACTGCAGTTGGAACGCGTGTATATTCCTTCCACAGTCCGCAAAAGGCAGTATTGCCGTTTATCACTTATCGTAGAATAAGCACTGAAAGATTATTGACCCACGATCAAACTGAGCAAGGACTTGCAAGCCCGAGATTCCAGTTTGATATAAGGGCGAAAACGTTTGCGAGCGGGCTTGATACGGTAGAAGCCTTGCGTAAAGCCTTGCAGGGCTATAAAGGGACTATGGGAGGTGTCGGTGGTGTTGAAGTAGGTGCGGCTTTGCCAGCACTGGAACAGCACGATGACGAACCCGATTCCGATAATTACAGAATAACGGTTGATTATATTATCAGCCATCAAGAGGAGTAAAGATGACTAAATATTCAGCATTTGGAACGGCTTTGCTGGTAGATGGGTCTGAGATTGCGCAAGTGACCACAATATCCGGACCCGGAATCACAGCTGATACCGTTGACGTAACAACGCATGATAGCGCTGATGGATGGGAGGAAGTGACAGTTACTATCCTTCGATCAGGCGAATTGACACTGGAACTGGTGTATGATCCGACTGAGCATACCGGACTACTTGCGTTGTTAGAGAGCACAGAACCAGAGGAATTTGAGCTGCAATTCCCGGATTCAGCAAATACAGCCTTTGCGTTTGATGCGTATGTCACAAATTTTGAGCCGAGTGCGCCAGTTGATGGGGCGTTGACGGCAACAATGACAATCAAAATAACAGGTGTGCCAGATTTGGCAACAACCTATAGCCCTTAATTGGAGGAGTAAAATGGCGAAATATTCAGCTTATGGAACTAAATTACTGCGACTCGCAGTAGAAATCGCACAGGTTACGAGTATATCCGGACCCGGAATTACGCTTGATACGGTTGATGTAACTGAGCACGATGGCTTTGGCTGGGAAGAGGTTGTTCCTACCATTTTGCGATCTGGCGAAGTTACACTTGAAATCGCTTATGATCCTGGCGCTTCAACCCACAAGCATGCAACCGGAGGTTTGTTATACGATTTGGCTCAGCGTGCGAAAACAACTTATACCCTGACCTTCCCTTCTACCCCAGCGGTGTCATGGACGTTTAGCGCTTACGTTGTAGGATTTGAACCTTCCATGCCAGTTGATGGGGCGTTAACAGCAACTGTAACGCTAAAAATAACAGGGAAGCCAACATTAGCATAGGAGCGATATGACAAAAACCACAATCTTGACAAAAGAGCTTATTCTACAAGCAAAGGACTTGCCTATTGAATTGGTGGAAGTGCCGGAATGGGGCGGATCGGTTTATGTTCGCGGGTTGACTGGAGCGGAGCGAGATTCCTTTGAAGCGGGCATTGTTCAGCTGAAAGGCAAAAGCCAGACTGTGAACATGAAAAATGTCAGAGCGAAGCTGCTCCAATTAACCATTGTCGATGAAAACGGTAACCGTCTGTTCAACGTAGAAGAGATTGCTTCAATTGGCGCAAAATCGGCGATGGCATTAGAACGGTTGTTCAATGTCGCCAGCCGATTAAGTGGGATCACCCCAGAAGACGCGGAGGAACTGGCAAAAAACTCAGAGAGCGACCAGAGCGGCGATTTTACTTCCGATTAGCCCGTGAACTGGGCATGACGGTAGAAGAGCTGCTTGGTCGCATAAGCAGTAGAGAGTTATCTGAATGGATGGAGTTTTACAAACTTGAACCATTCGGGCATGAAATAGAAGTTTTTGGGGCGGCGCAGACATCCGCCACAATGGTTAACATCAGCCGGAAGAAAGGCACGAAACCAGTGAGCGCAAAAGAGTTTTACCCAAAATTGGAAGGCGGTGAATCTGAATTGCAAGGCGCAATGAGTTTCGTGTCTTCTATCATGACAATGGCAGGTGATTGAAATGGCAACATTAGGCGCATTAACAGCGATATTACAACTAAAAAACAATCAATTTCTGAAGGGCATATCAGAATCTGTTAGTGCCATTGACGGTTTGAGCAAAAAAGCAAGTGCTGCTGGGAAAATCTCCGGTGCAATCGGTACAGTGGGTGCAGTGGGGTTAGGCACGTTTGCAGGTGCGGCTACGGTTGCGGTTGGCAGTATCGCAGCGGTAACAAAAGGCTTAACCGATATGGCAATGGAAGCGCAAGCAATGCCAGCGGTTGAAAGTGCGTTTGACGGACTTGCCGCGTCATTCGGAACAAGCGGGCAAACAATGCTGAAATCACTTCAAGAAGGTTCTAATGGGATGATTTCAAACATGGATTTGATGAAGTCGTTTAACTTGGGAGCGCAATTGGTAGGGCGTGACTTTGCCGAAACACTGCCGGACGCTTTTGGTTATTTGGGTAAAGTATCCGCCTCGACTGGTGAGAGCATGGGTTACATGTTAGACAGTCTTGTAAAGGGTGTCGGGCGCTTATCTCCCATGATTCTGGATAATCTCGGAATTCAGGTAAGTCTTACAGAGGCGTATGACGAATGGGCACTAACAAATGGCAGAACCGTAGAATCAATGACGAAGTCAGAACAGCAAGCAGCGGTTATGGCAAAGACAATGGCATTGCTTGCTGAAAACACTGCTGCAATGCCGGACATTGCCGACCTTGCCAGTACGAAGATCGCGGGATTTAAAACCACAATTACGAATCTGAAAAACGAGCTTGGAGTGGCATTTCTGCCAGTACTTACTGATTTCTTGGGTACGCTTGGGGGACTTGCGCAAGCTGCTTTACCTTCACTGATTCCGATGGTAAAGCTGCTTGGAGGCGGTTTGACGAAACTATCAGACGTATTAACGCCAGTGCTAAAAGATTTCTCTGGATTTGTATCGGGCATTGGAAATGTGGCAAAGGCTTTTCAAGAGGGCGATATAACAGGCGCAAGTTTGTTGGCGTCAATTGCAATTGGTCAGCTTGGAAAGAATCTGGGTAAGAGCGCAAAGACGTTTATCGAAACGGGCACGAGTATGGTGATGGGATTAGTGGAAGGTATTGCTGGAGCGATTCCCATGCTCATGCAGGTTGCAACCGGATTGGTTGATACGCTTTTAAGTTCGTTTGCGGATAACATCACTGAAATGATGTCGATAGGGTTTGAGATTGTATCTAACCTTATAAATGGTATTGCCGCAGCTATGCCGATGATATTAGAGCATGCAGCTAATATTCTGGTAGGCTTTATTCAGGGCATAATTGAAGGTTTGCCCATGCTTATCGAAGCAGGAATAAACATGATTTCAGGGATTGTTGAAGGGCTTTTAGCTGCATTGCCAATACTGATTCAAGCGGCACCGGCTTTGATTCTTGGATTGGTAGAAGGGTTACTGCAAGGAATCAACGCCATGCTTGAAGCAGGCAGTGATATTGTCGCCATGTTATCGGAAGGGCTTACGATTGCAATTCCGCTTTTAGCAGAGGCGGCGGTTGCCATAGTGCTTGGATTGGTAAATATGATTGTGAATAATCTACCGATGATAATTGAATCGGCGGTACAACTTGTCCTCGCACTGGTTGATGGAATACTCGCGAATCTGCCATTATTATTAGATGCAGCTTGGCAGATTGTATCTGGCATTGCAATTGGCTTGTATGAATCAAGAGGCGAAATTCTAACAGCCGGAAAGAGTATAGCAACCTCACTATTTGATGGGATTGTCAGCTTGCTTGCTAAGCTGGTTGGCGCAGGCGGTCAATTGGTAACAGCGGTTGTCTCTGGAATATCGAACGGGATTTCACCCGTAATCGCTGCTGCAAGCAATGTTATAACGAACGTTATAACTACCATTAAGGGATATTTGAGCAATCTTACAGCTGCTGGCAATGAAATAATCACAGCCTTTAAGGGCGGTTTTGCTAATGGAATGGTAGCAGTCTTTCAGCTTGCCACAAGTATTGGGTTAGGAATTATCAACACAATTAAAGGGTTTGTAGGTGATCTGATTGGTGTTGGTGGCGACTTGATCGCAGGGCTTGCGCAAGGCATTACAGGCAGGCTGCAGAGTTTGCTAACAACTGTTAGCGACTTAGTCGGTAACATTGTTGACAAAGTTAAAGAATTATTTGGAGTTGGCTCACCTTCCAAAGTGTTCATGAAGATTGGTGAAGACTTGAACAGGGGGCTTGCTCTTGGTATCAAGCAAAGTACGCATTTACCAGAACGGGAGATTGCCTACGACTTCAATACACTGGAAGCGGAAATACCGACTTACACTCAAAACAACTATACGCTGAACATGCCGACAACGGCAGATTCAAGCAACGTACAAATGGCATTTAGAATGATGGAGGCACTTGGCTAATGGCGTTGACCAACATGGAGTTTTACATAATCGTACCGCAAGCAGGCGAGAATCTGGTTAAAAATCCGCGGGCAGTGCGGTCGCTCACAGGATACACTTCACGCGGCGGCGCAGGTATAACTATTGACGACACTCATGTTCGACGTGGTTCGCAGTGTATCCGTGTAGGCGGACAAACAGGCGAGAGCGGTGTATTCTACAGTCCCTTTACACTGGAATCGGGTAAAACCTACACTTTCTCAGTAGACGTGTTTGCGCCAGCAGGGCTTGGTATGGCACTCGAAATCGGGAATGTTGCCGGTACAGTAACTGACGTACGCAAAGAGTTCACAGCAACCGGAAACTGGCAACGAGTAGAGGTTAGCTATCAAAAACCGGTAGGCAGTTCTTCTACGAATCGGCGAATATCTGTCTTGAAGAAAGCAAGCCCCTCAGCAGAGGTGTTTTGGGTTGACGGATTCCAGTTTGAAGAGGGCGATAAAGCAACTACTTTCATAATGGGCTATGAAAAAGGGCTCGGTTACATTGATAATAATCGCGAGTACTGGTGGGACGGTCTCCCGTACGCAAGCAGCTCAAAACGCTCCGAGTACACGCGGCATGGTGGGCGATTGGTACGGGTAAAGGATTATGCTCGCATTATCTCGACACTGGGACTGGGGCAAGCACCCTATAATCAAGTGACCACTCCGATTGTGACTGGCGGCGAGATATATCAGCGGCACTTCAGACAATCGCGCGACTGGGGCTTGGTGCTCGTATATAACGGGAATACCATCGACGAGATGATGAAGAATCGGGCTGCGTTGCTCGACGCAATTCGACCGGATAAAACTCCCTACGACCAGCCACTGGTTGTCAGAGCACAGGGCTTTGATGATGATGGCAATGAAGTAAGCGACCCGATTGATATTGTTTCAATTCCGATAACCAGTCATACCGATTTGCCGCAAACATCCGTTTATCAAAAAGACTTGCTGATGTTTAGGGCGCTTGATGGGCATTTACAAGGAGCGTTCAAGAATGGCAGCACGCTTGACTACAAAGTGGAATATCAGGGCGATTATTTGCTTAGACAAGACCCAAGCGGTAGATGGGTAGACCTGAACGATAACAACTGGATGGCTGGGGTTGTGGGCGGTATGGTGCTAACCATAAAAGAAGCCCCGAATGGCGATATTTATATCGGCGGACACTTTACAAGCGTCAATAACGGCGAAACAACCGTTCAAAATTCCGGAGGAATTGCCAGATTTAGCAAAGCAAACCAGATGTGGGAAGCAGTAGGAAACGCTAATCTTATACACCACGTATTTTGCATGGAGTTTGATGCTAATGGCAATCTGTATGTTGGCGGTAATTTCCAAAATCTTGCCGGAATAGCAAACGCCGATTATTTTGCAAAGTACAATCCGACAACTAACACTTGGAGCGCATTAGGAAGTGGAATAGATGGAGCGGTTTATTCTATTGCAATATCACCTGATGGCGTTATTTATATCGGTGGCAGCTTTACTTCAGCAAGCGGCAATTCTAATTGTAAGGGCGTTGCCCGTTGGGGTGGCAGCGCATGGCAACCGTTAGCAAGCGGATTAAATGATATTGTACTCGCCCTCAAATTCCGCCCGAACGGACACTTGCTTATCGGCGGTGATTTTACAGCCGCAGGTGGTTTAGGCGGTGCAAATTATATCTGTTATTGGTATAACGGAGCGTTTCACGCCTTCGGACAATTCGGGGTTATGCCGCCTAACAATGCCGTTTATGCCATTGATGTAACACCAGACGGAACGATTGTTATCGGTGGCGCGTTTACAAATGCAGGTGGCGACCCGAACGCTGATTATATTGCTAAATGGAACGGAGCTAACTGGCAAAGCATAGGCGGTGCTGGGGCTGATGACGTGGTGCGCAGGGTTTTTTGTACAAGCGATGGCGCAATTTATATTGCGGGAGAGTTTACTAAGATTGGCGATGTTATCCTTGCGGATCAGGTGGCAATGTTCAAAAATGGAGCGTGGCAATCGCTCGAAATTGATTTGCCCGGAAGCGCTTCCATTACTTCAATTTTAGAGGCAACCGATAAATCGCTTTATCTCGGCGGCGCTTTTGCTGGGATGGCAAGCGCTCCTAATCCGGGCGAAATCGAGTACAAGATTACCGCGTCAAGTGGCAGTGCAAACGCTTATCCGGAGTTTACGGTTATTGGACCGGGAAAACTCGATTCGATAACCAACCATACCACTGGCAGGCGCATTCAATTCAACGGGCTTACGCTGCTCAAGGGCGAGGAGATTTGGATCAACCTTGACCCGACAAACCTTATTATGCGGTCAAGCTGGAAGGACAGAGGGAGCGTGTGGCGGTACATGAATGCTGGATCAGATGTCGGCGATTGGTATATCAAGCCGGGCAAAAACTCAATCGGCGTGTTCATTCCGGAAGGCTATGATATAGCCACGACAAGAGCATTTGTGCAATGGATTCCGAAGTTTTGGAGTCTGGATGGGGCGGTATACGAATGAGATACCAAATAGATCGATATACACCGGACAGCGTAAGGCTAAGCACGATTGAAGCGGTGCATAAACTGCAATACACGAAAACACGAAATGCTATCGGGGCATTACAGTTCGAAATGCCTATGCGGCTCTACAATCCTTCCGACTGGCAAGTGGGGCAAGTTCTTGAATTATGGCGTGAAAAGAATGGCACGCTTGCCCTGCAGAACGAAAGTTTTTACATTTTGCAGGATTGGGACTTGTACAACGAATCTGGGCAACACATGGTGCGGTTGTATGCGCTTGATGGGAATGTATTGCTGAGCCAACGGATTGTGGCTTCGGAAGCAGGTAGTGCAAGGGCGGAGTTCGAAGGCAAAGCTGATGATATTATGAAGAAGATTGTGCGCAACGAAATGGGCGCAAATGCCGATACGACAAGGCAGATTCCGGGCTTGACCGTGCAATCTGATGTGGGGCAATCTATTCAGACTACGAAAGGCTGCGCATGGCAAAGCGTCTTGAAAACATGTCAGGAATTAGCCAACAGCGCAACCGAAAAAGGAACGCACACCAGTTTCGATGTTGTACGAACCGGTGTTAACCAATTTAAGTTTAGGACTTATGTTGGGCAAAGGGGTGTTGACCATACCAGAACTTCTGGTGATGTTAGGCTTGTTGGTGAAAACTATGGCAACCTTGAAAATGCCATATTGAGCACAATTCACAGTGAAGAAGTCAATTATGTTTACGCAGGCGGACAGGGGGAAGGTGAAGCACGGGTTATCAAGGAAGTATCAGACCCTGCCAGAATAAGCAATGGCTTTCCCTTCAACCGGAAGGAATATTTTAGAGACTCGCGCCATCAAGAAGAAGAACAAGGTGTGGAAGATGACGCATATGCCGCATTGAACGAAGGCAAACCAAAGACCATAGTAACGGGTAAAATTATCGATACACCCGGCATGCAATACGGTATCGATTACGGCTTCGGTGACCGTCTGTCGGTAGAAGCCTTTGGGCAATCTATTGACTGCCACGTAGAACAAGTTGCGATGACCTATGACAGTGATAATGGTGAGCAATTTAGCATCAGGTTGCAAGGAGAGCGGCAATGAACGAATTGACGGCTATTGTCAACAAGATAAATCAGCTCGAAACAGAGATTGAACGCCTAAAACGCATTGAAACGCCTCATGGCACAAGCTTAAAATCTGTCGCAATCAAAGATGACGGCGCAATTAACTTCACTCCCCAGAATACTATCGGCTTTCTGTTCTTCAAACACGACAGTCATT